>Ga0207686_10000054_pt1 | contig 107699 bp, 85 predicted proteins | sample KBSM24metaG_FD_184396 | JGI IMG/M metagenome (GOLD analysis project Ga0207686, IMG submission 184396) | Miscanthus rhizosphere microbial communities from Kellogg Biological Station, Michigan, USA - KBS M2-4 metaG (SPAdes) (version 2) | ecosystem: Host-associated > Plants > Roots > Rhizosphere... | reverse complement strand
GCAGCGTTTGCGCGAACGTCAGCGGTCTTCGCGCCACGGTCAGCAGCGTTTTCGCGAACGTCAGCGGTCTTCGCGCGATGGTCAGCAGCGTTTTCGCGAACGTCAGCGGTCTTCGCGCGACGGTCAGCAGCGTTTTCGCGAACGTCAGCGGTCTTCGCGCGACGGTCAGCGGCGTTTTCGTGACCATGAGAGGCGATTGCGACACAGTCAGACCTCTTTGGCAGGCCGCAGGATGTCATTGCGACACACCGCGCCGGCGTCAGTGCGCCTTATGAGCGTTTCGTCCCGTACGGGACTCTACTGGTTTCGGTTGGTAAGCTCGGAAGGCGAATCGGGGTGGGAGTGGTCAATGATCCCCGGCCACATAGCTTCGCCGCGAAATGATACTCAACCCAACGCGGCGCGAGACGACCTCAATCTGTCTGACTTCCTCCTTGCCTGCGGAAGCGAGCGCCCGGCTGGGCCTGTAGGTGACAAGATAGGCGGCATCGATAAGCCCCGCCACTTTGGCGCTGTCGGCGATCATTTGATCGAGAGATGCAGGCAGCCAGATGCTACCGCCAGCCTCTCTGGAGACGGAGGTCAACATGAGCTCGCCTTCGAGCATGGCGTCTTCGTACTCCTTGATCTGGCGTCGTCTCGCGGGATCCAAATCGAAAGTTTTTCCGCCCGGCTTGTGCAATCGCCTCAGTTGAAGATAGGGGCTGGGAACCGGTCCCTGAACGCCCGGCAAGCTATTAACCACATCGTCGGGCGTGGCGCTCTTGTCGCGATTTCTGACAATGCGCAGGTCTTCGTTAATAGACTCGCGAGAAACCAACCGGTAGCTAATGACATGGACCACCGCGTTGCTCGCCAACAGCCGCTTAAGGGCCTCAGCTCTGCCAGGTTTTGTATTTGCCGATTCCACTCCGTCGGTAATCAGAACCAAATGCCGGCTGCCCACCGATTGAGATCGAAACTGATCAACTGCTGCATCGATCGCCGGTGAGAGCGCCGCGCCCTTAAGGGAGAGCAGTTGTGTATCAAGCGCGCGCGTTACCTGACTCCGGTCGGTCGTCCAGTCCTGCAAGAGTTCCACTTTGCCGTTGAACTGCATGACTGAGATTCGATCCTGCTGACCGAGAGATGAAACCAGGCTGCGGGCAACCTCTCTGGTCGCGCGAATGTTCTTGGCCGAATTAATATCGCCGCCAGTATCGAGTAAGAGCAGCACGCTGGCCGGAAGATGCCGCAAGCTGCGGGCTTCCTGCCGCACCCCGTTCTCGAGGATGAGTAAGTCGTTCAGCCCGAGCGTCGGATCGACGTGACCGTACGCGTCAAAAGCAGTTACCGGAATCTGAACCTCCTCGATGGTGACCTTAACCGGCTCCTGTTGATCTTCGCCGTTTGGTTTGGCAGCGGGCTTCGTATCGGTAGGAGTTGAAGTGAGAGGCGTCGGGCTCGGTTGTTGAGCGAGACTGGAGAGGGCCGCACTCAGAGTAAACGCCAGAATCAGAGCAGTGATTGCGATTCGCCGGTTCATCCTGGTCGGGTTATCCGCCTGAGAAAGCTTCACAGCTTTGTATGAGGTGATCGCGAGATGGTTGTCTGCAGGTCATTTTATTCCCCCGCGTGTCGAGTCTTGCCCGATAGCAAGTCAATCACGTGGGCCAGCACTGGCTTAATTATTGCGAAGCTCTGGCCGACAGCTTTGGGTGAGCCGGGCAGGTTTACGATCAGAGTTGATGAGCGAATGCCGCTGACGCCGCGCGAGATCATCGCCATCGGGGTGTGCTTCAAAGTTTCAATGCGCATGGCTTCGGAGAGACCGGGCGCTTCGCGTTCGATTATTCGTCGGGTTGCTTCGGGCGTGTTGTCGCGGGAACCGAAGCCGGTGCCGCCGGTTGTCAGGATCAGATTCACGTCGGGCCGATCCGCGTACTCGCGCAGCTTGTCTGATAGCGGTTCAAGATCGTCGGACAGAATTTCCTTCGCGATGATGTGGGCGCCGAGTTCAGTTAGTAAATTAACTAAGAGCTCGCCGGATTTGTCTTCGCGTTCGCCGCGTGAGCAGGCGTCGCTGGCGGTGATGATGACGGCCTGGATTTGAGTCATTCACTAACCACAGAGGACACAGAGAAGAAAATAATTTGGTTGTTTAGAATTCCACTCTTGTATAAGCGAAAGCGCAGTGCAAGACGCGGCTTGCCGCAGCACAGTGCGGTGAGGCTTGCCTCACCGTGACCTCGATCCATCAATGAATTTTCTAAGAAGACGCTCCCGTAAGCCGGAGGCTTACCGCACTGTGCTGCGGCCAAGCCGCCAACGCACGAGCCCGGTGCTGACTTCATCGCGCACTTGCGCTTACTGCGTGCAGTTCCTGCAACGGATGAACGGTGATGGGCTTGTCGTCAGCTCGGGCGGCGAGCGCCTCGACCAGGGCCTGGGCCCCGGTCATCGTCGTTACGCAAGGCACGTTGTGTTGTAGCGCGGCGCGGCGGATTGCTTGTTCGTCGTAATGCGACGCGCGGCCGAGCGGCGTGTTGATTACCAGAGCGATGTCACCCTGCTTGATGTAGTCGGCGACGTTGGGCCGACCTTCATTTACTTTGAAGACCGTCGCGCATTCCAAACCGACTTCGCGCAGGCGCGCGGCAGTGCCGACGCTGGCGACCAATTGAAAACCCAATCGCGAGAGGCGGCGAGCAAGCACGACCGCCTGGCCCTTGTCGGCGTCATTCACACTGATGAAAGCGGTGCCACTGCGCGGCAGGTCGAGACCGGCGGCTGTCATCGCTTTCGCATATGCTTCGCCGAAGGTCTCGCCGATGCCCATCACTTCGCCGGTCGAATGCATTTCCGGACTGAGCACCGGATCGACGCCAGGGAACTTCCGGAAGGGAAAGACAGGCGACTTGATGTAAAAGCGATCGACGGTCAAATCATTCGGCAAGCCAAAATCTTTCAGAGGCTTTCCCGCCATCACCACTGACGCGATGCGGGCGAGCGGAACTCCGGTCGCTTTAGAAACGAACGGCACGGTGCGCGACGCGCGCGGATTCACTTCGAGTACGTAGACGCGATCGTCTTTGATCGCGAATTGAATGTTCATCAATCCTTTGACCGCCAGCGCCGCCGCGAGTCTCCGCGTGTAATGACGCATCGTTTCCAGATGTTCTTCCGCGATGCGAATCGGCGGCAGCACGCAGGACGAGTCGCCTGAGTGAATCCCGGCTTCTTCGATGTGCTCCTGGATGCCGGCGATCACACACGCGCTTTCGTCAGCGAGCGCGTCGACATCGAATTCGGCAGCTTGTTCGAGGAACTTGTCGATCAAAACCGGACGCTCGTTGGAAAAGTCGACTGCCGTGCGCATGTATTCATCGAGGCTGTCCTGATCGTAAACGATGGCCATGGCGCGACCGCCGAGCACGTAACTCGGTCGCACCAGCACCGGATAACCGATGCGGTCGGCCGCTTCGCGCGCGCCCTGGATCGAAATCGCAGTGCCATTTTCAGGTTGCGGGATGCCGAGTTCGTTCAGCAGCGATCCAAATCTCTTTCGGTCCTCGGCCAGGTCGATCGAGTCAGGCGACGTGCCGATAATCGGGACGCCCGCTTCGCTGAGAGGCATCGCCAGATTGAGCGGCGTCTGGCCGCCGAATTGAACGATTACGCCGGTCGGCTTCTCGACATCGACGATGTTCATGACGTCTTCAAACGTCAGCGGTTCGAAGTAAAGCCGATCGGAAGTGTCGTAATCGGTCGAGACCGTTTCCGGATTGCAGTTGACCATGATCGTCTCGAAGCCGGCTTCGTGCAGCGCGAACGATGCATGGCAACAGCAGTAGTCGAATTCGATGCCCTGGCCGATGCGGTTCGGGCCGGAGCCCAGGATCATGATCTTCTGGCGATCGGTTGGCTGCGCTTCGTCTTCTTCTTCATAGGTCGAATAAAGATATGGCGTGTAAGACTCGAACTCGGCGCCGCAGGTGTCGACGCGTTTATAGACGGGAATCAGCCCCAGCGATTTGCGATAAGCGCGCACTTCGTCTTCGCTGCGATTGGTCAGGTAGGCGAGGCGGCGATCGGACAATGCGGCTTCTTTGAATGCGCGCAGCAGATCGATGGGGATGCGCTCGAGCGCAGAGGTGTCGGTACCGGGAGCGGACACGATCGCTTCGACCTCTTCTTGAATCTCCATTACCTGCTTCAATTGATCGAGGAACCAGCGATCAATCTTCGATAACCTGTAGATCTCATCAAGCGACCAACCGTGCTCCAGCGCGTAGGTGATGTACGAAAATCTTTGCGAGTTCGGTCGCGCCAGCTTTCGCTGCAATTCGTCGTTCGGCACGTTTTCCAGACGCAAGGGCTTCACCGCTTCCAGCGATCGCAGTCCTTTAAATAAAGACTCCTTGAAGGTGCGGCCGATGGCCATCACCTCGCCGACTGATTTCATCTGGGTGCCGAGCACGTCTTCGGCCTCGCGAAATTTTTCGAAATTCCATTTGGGAATCTTGGTGACGACGTAATCGATGGTCGGCTCAAACGATGCCGGTGTCTTCTTGGTAATGTCGTTGGGAATTTCGTCCAGGGTATAGCCGACGGCCAGTTTGGCCGCGATCTTCGCGATCGGAAAACCGGTCGCCTTTGACGCCAGGGCCGATGAACGCGAGACGCGCGGGTTCATCTCGATGATGCGTACTTCACCGTCGTCGGGATTGACCGCGAATTGAATGTTTGAGCCGCCGGTCTCGACGCCGACCTTGCGAATGATGGTGATCGACATGTCGCGCAGGACCTGATATTCGCGATCAGTCAAGGTCTGCGCCGGCGCCACAGTGATCGAATCGCCGGTGTGCACGCCCATCGGATCGAAATTTTCAATCGAGCAGATGATCACCACGTTGTCGGCCAGGTCGCGCATCACTTCCAACTCGAATTCTTTCCAGCCCAGGATCGATTCTTCGATCAGCACTTCGTGGATGGGCGACGCGGCCAAGCCGCCACGGACGATCTCTTCGTATTCTTCCGGATTGAAGGCGGTGCCGCCGCCGGTGCCGCCCAGAGTGAAACTCGGGCGAATGATGGCCGGGTAGCCGGTGTCTTTGACGATCTCTTCGGCTTCGGCCCACGACTTCGCAAAGCCGCCGCGCGGCATCAACAAACCGGCTTCGTCCATCGCCTGCTTAAACAGCATACGGTCTTCGGCGACTTTAATCGCTTCGCGCTTGGCGCCGATCATTTCGACGCCGCATTCCTCGAGCACGCCCGCGTCATCCAGAGCGATCGCGAGATTCAAGGCTGTCTGTCCACCGACGGTGGGCAATAAGGCGTCCGGCCTTTCTTTACGAATGATCGCGGATACCGACTCGACGGTGAGCGGCTCGATGTAAGTGCGATCGGCCATCTCGGGATCAGTCATGATCGTGGCCGGGTTCGAATTGACCAGCACGACCTCGTAACCTTCCTGTCGCAGGGCCTTGCACGCCTGGGTGCCGGAGTAGTCAAATTCGCAGGCCTGTCCGATCACGATCGGGCCGGAACCAATGATTAGAATTTTGTGAATATCGGTGCGCTTGGGCATGATGTAGCACAAGTTGTTAACTTGTGTCCCGCATGCGCGAGCCGACAGCTTGCGCGAACGAGCCGACACATTCTACATAAGTAAACGGACAGACACGAACTGTCGAAAACAAATGTGGCCACGACGTTTTTCATTAGCCATCATCGTGCTCGCGTGGGGAGTGTGTCTCGCGCAAACTCCAAAGACCGCCGAGGAGTACAACAATCGCGGTCTTGAGCGTCAGGCGAAAGGCGATCTCGCGGGTGCGATTGAAGACTACACCGCGGCGATAACGCGCACCGGCAGGCCAGAGCACCTGACCGGGATTTATTTCAATCGCGGCAACGCCCGCTTTGCGAAAGAAGATTGGGACGGCGCGATCGCCGATTACACCAAGTCGATCGAATACGACCGCAAGAACCCCGATGGTTATTACATGCGCGCAGTTGCGTATCTGAATAAGAGCGATTACGACCACGCGATTGTCGACTTCTCGAAAGCCATCGAACTCGAGCCGCGGTCGTCAATGGCCTATAACAATCGCGGCACGGCGCGAAGCGCAAAGAACGATATTGAGGGCGCAATCGCCGATTACACCAAAGCTGTCGAAGTGAATCCAAAATACGCCGAGGCTTTTTATAATCGGGGGGCCGCGCTGCAGCAAAAGAAAGATTTTGAGGGCGCGATCAAGGATTACACGAGCGCTCTGGCGCTGGCCCCGAAGTTCGCCGAGGCTTATGCAAATCGTGGCCAGGCGAAGCAAAGTAAAGAGGACTTCGACGGCGCGATTGCCGATTACGACTCCGCGCTCCGATTAAAGGCTGACGAAGGTACTTTTTTTGCGCGGGCCACCGCCCGTGAATCGAAGAAAGATATGGACGGCGCGCTGACTGACTACAACAAAGTTCTCGAACTCAATCCCAACTCGGCCGAAGCCTACGCCAGCCGCGCGGTCATCGAGACCTTAAAGGGAAACACCAGCTCCGCCGCTCAGGACTTCAGTAAAGCGTTCGCGATCGATCCGAATCTGCGCGCCAGATACAAACAGTTCGTTGACCGCCATCCGACTGTAAAGCCAAAGCCCTAGCCATCTTTGCGTGCGGTGGCAGAGCGCGTCGTTCACGCCGTTTTCTTTTGTATGGTGAAGCTAAGATAAAGCGACTCGCGCGAGGCAAATGAATCAAACGTTCGCGTCCCGGCCATTGCTGCAAACTCCCCCGCCTCTTTCTGCAGGTAACGCGGGCACGTATTGCGAATCAGATTTCGCTTTCGATCGTCATCCAATCGCAACGCCGCGACTACGTTAGCGGTAATGTCGGTTTCCGCGGCGATGGTGAAACCCCCATCGTGAAGTTGTTGGCGCAGGAGATCCAATTTGTCCTGATCGCGATGGTCTGCAAACAGGAAGTAACCACCGGGTCTGAGAACACGGTAAACCTCAGTCAGGAATTTCTGCATCGAGCCGTAACAATGTGACGACTCGACGTTGATTACTGCGTCGATTGACTGGTTCGCGAGCGGAATGTTTTCGGCGTCGCCCTGAGAAAACGAGAGACCGTCGTTTGCATAATTCTTGTTGCAGAAATCTACGGCATTGCTGCTGATATCGATGCCACGCATCGACTTCGGGTTGAAGGTGCGGCTGACGTAGGCCGCGCCGCCGCCACGGCCGGAACCGATCTCGACCACGTCTTTATTACGCAAGTCGATGGCGCCGGCAACGTGATGGTACATCTGGATCGCATATCGGTTCGGCTCATCCTCTGCGGCCAGGATCAATCCATCTTTGGTCGAGTCAGGATCGACATAGCCATAATTCATGAAGGTGATCTGCTTCTGGCGATCGATGACGACCAAAGCTTCGTACCAGGTGCGCATCATCACGCGACGGAACCGTGGTGAGAACCGGGCCAGGGCATCGAGCGATTGTCTTAGCATGGAGTGTCTGCGAGTGACGGAAAAATCAGCGTACGGCGGCGCGCCTCGATCTCTCGAGGTGAGAAGTTTTCAACATGAGGTCCCAGAACCGCGACGTGACGCCAAAATTTACGTTGGGAAAACGATGGTGAATCACGTGATGCGCGCGCAGCCGGCGATACCAGCGAAACTGAAACTCGAAACGATGCAGGACATGGTGAAAGACGCCGTACATGACGAAGCCCAGGAGTATGCCGGCGGCGATGCTCAACACGTGATGGGCTTGTATGAACTGCGTGGTCACGTACCAGAGAGCGCCGAAAATTGCGGTCACCACGAACCATGGCATCGCGATCAGGATCTCGGGCGACTCGTGATGGACCATGTGTCCGGCATGCGCGGCCGTGCTTCCTTTATGATAAATCCATCGGTGGAAGGCATATTCGACGAACGTCCAGGTAACCAGCCCCGTCAGGAAAGTGAGTCCCACCAGCCAGGGCCGGCTGCGCAGAATGAATATTTCCCAGAAGATGAAAAAGATAACGGTCAAAGGATCGCTGACAAAAGTGAGCCAGTAATTGGTCGATCCCAGGCCGAGCTTGGCGAGACGTTGAGGGCCAAAGTCTCCCAGCGACGCTCGGAGGTCGTCAAATGTGATCTTTACGAGCTTCATTCGTCGGACAGCAAAACCCAGACTGATCGATCTAACGCCGGAAAAGACTTTCGCGGGGCAATGATATCAGAAGCTTTCGCAGGCCACGACAACTTTTCTGCTGCGCGCCGGGGTTTTTTGTGAGTAAATGGTGTCTGATGGACATAACGAACCAATTGACCTCGATTGTTGCAGCGATTCTCGTATGTTGTGTAACGGCGTTGGCCCAGCAGCCGGCTCCTAATAATGACTTGCTGACCTCAGTGAAACCGACAGCGGGTCTTTATGGCGCTCACTCCGATGCCAACAAAGAGATTCAGGAAGCGCTGACGCGTGCGGTTGCGGAACATCGACGCGTGCTGCTCGTCTTTGGCGCGGACTGGTGCTACGACTGCCACGTGTTGGACCACGCGCTGCATGAAGGCGAAGCGGGAAAGATCGTCGACGCGAAATATTTGCTGATCCATGTCGACATCGGCGAAGGTTCGAAGAATGTGGAATTGGTCAGGCAATACAAGATTCCTCTGGAGAAAGGCGTGCCGGCGGTGGCGGTGCTGGATGAGGACGGAAAACTCTTGTACAGCAGCGGCGAAGGTGAGTTTGAAGCGGCCCGCCGCATGTTGAAAAAGGACCTCGTTAAATTCCTGACGCGTTGGAAACCGTTGTGACGCGCTAAGGTTGGTTTCCGTCACTTGTGACTCAAATCACCCGAGCCGCAGTATTCATTCTTGAGTAAGTGTTAACTTTTTGATAGTTTCCTGTCGTCCCCCCGGGCCGATCAAATAATCATCTGGAGATATTAATGAAGCTCAGAATTACGGTATTGATTACCATTCTTTTCGCCCTTACTTCGATCACGGCAATCTCTCTGGCGCAACGGACGCAGACCGACAAGCCAATCACCGGCGACTTCAAAATCACGATCAAACAGACTATGGGTCAGGGTCAGGAGATGACCAGCACGACCATGATCAAAGGAATGCGCGAACGCAGCGAGACAAGCATGCCGGGCATGCCTGCGGGCATGGGCATGACTACGATTACGGAGTGCGATTTGAAGCGCACGATCAGAATCAATGACAACGCGCGCAAATACATGATTGAGCCTATGGACACCGGCGAAGGCGAAGCGCCGCCGGCATCGGCCGGTCCTGCGAGCGGCGGGCCTTCGCGACGCGGCGGCGTGGTGACGGTGACCATGAACACGGTCGACACCGGCGAGCGCAAGGACATGTTCGGCTTCACCGCGCGGCACATGCGGCAGACGATGATGATGGAATCGTCACCGGACGCCTGTAATCCGAACAACATGAAGATGGAGCGGGACGGCTGGTACATCAATCTTGAGTACGGCTTGAATTGCGGAACCGATCGACCACCGCAAGCACCGAGCCGGATGCCCACGGGTGGTTGTCGTGACTCGTATCGCTACAAGCGTACGGGCGCAGCCAATCTCGGTTATCCATTAATGGAAACGATAAAGATGTACGGAGCCGACGGCAGCCTCACCATGACGATGTCGAAGGAAGTCATCGAGCTATCGCGACAATCGCTGGATGCGGCGCTGTTCGATGTGCCCGCCGGTTACACGCAAGTCAACAACTCGCAGGAGATGTATTCATTCTCGATGGGTGACGCGATGAATATGGCGCGCCAGCAGGAAGGGAACCAGGGCGGCACCCAGACGTCGAACATGTCGTCAAACAGGCCTGGGAACATGTCGAACCCGGCCGCCGCGCGACCGAAAGTGGGCATCGTCGAGTTCAATAACAAAGCCAAGGCTTCGGTCTCGACCGATGAACTGCGGCAACAGTTGATCGCGACTCTATCCGGCAACGGCATCGATGCGGTCGCGTTGAATGCATCGTCGGCGAGTGAAGCTGCGATGGAAGCGAAAGCCAAAGGCTGCGCCTACATCCTCTTCACCGATATCTCGACGTTCAAAGCCCCTTCGACGGGCAAGAAACTCGGCGGCATGTTAGGCGGGGCCGTAGGCATCGGTGGAGGCGGTTCGGGTAAGGCGGAAGCCAAATTCGATTATCGTTTGGTTCCGGCCGCCGGTGGATCGGCGAAACTTCAATCCTCGGCATCGGGCAAGGAAGAGACCAGTGAGGCGAGCGCGAACGCCGCGTTGCAGGAAGAAGCGCGGGCCGTCACAGCTGCGTTAGGCGGACAGTAAGAGCTTGCGGTTTTTCAGGACACAGTACTTGACGTACATAAGATGCCGTACGGTAAGACAGCGCCGAAGGCGCATCATTTAGTAGCCACGGCCGTAAGGCGTGGGGGTCAAAGGCGCAGCTAAATTGAGGTCCGCAAGGGCCGGCATTCTCGTGATTCCGGTTGAATACCGCACCTTCGGCGCTCGGACTGGTTTTTCTTGCACTGCCACGGCCTTACGGCCATGGCTACTGAATGCCGGTCCTTCGGACCTTTGCGCTTATTAAGTATGGGACGTGTTAATTCCAGAAGTGTCGCCGCGACTAAGCGCCGAAAATCTACTCAGGACGGTAATTCACTTGAGGACGAGAACGCGCGGCTCAAAGCCCAGAACCGCGAGCTGCTCGACCTCACCGAATGGCGTTCAGCCTCAATGGCCCATCTCGCTCACGAACTGCGCACGCCACTCACTTCCATCCTTGGTTTCTCGGAAATTCTCCTGAGCCAGGAAGAATTGTCCGAGTCCCAGCGCAACTTCTGCGAACGCATTCAAAATTCCGCGCAGCAATTGCAAAGGACGCTGACGGAGTTGTCTGAGCTGTCGCGGGTGGAAGCGCGGCCACGATCCAAGTAACCCTTCAAGCCCTTCAATACTCATCGAAATCTCATGATATGATTCGCAGTTCTCGCAGCGATTATGTCAACTGATTCAGTTCGCCCGAACATCGACATCCGAGAAGTCTCGACGATTGAAGAGTACGATGCCTGCATCCAGTTGCAGCGCGAAGTATTCGGTTTGCCGGACCTGGAAATTTCTCCGCGGCGACATCTGATTGTTTCAAATCGTGCCGGCGGTTGGACTCTGGGCGCGTTCGTCGCCGGCAAGTTGATCGGATTTGTGCATCACCTCGCGGCTGTCAAAGACGATTACATCTTTGGCTATTCGCACATGATGGCGGTCGACGCCGCGTTCCAAAATAAAGGCGTTGGCGCGCAGTTGAAGTGGGCGCAGCGGACGCGCGCGCTGAACGAAGGGCGCGATTACATCAAGTGGACCTTTGAACCAATGCGAGCGCGCAACGCTCATTTCAATTTGAATCGCCTGGGCGTCGTCGTGCGCGAGTACGCGGCCAACTTTTACGGCACCGATTACTCGACCGACCCGGCAGAGCAGGGAAGCGTCAGCGGCCTGGACAGCGATCGTCTGTTTGCGAGTTGGGATCTTAACGATCCGCGCGTCGAAGCGTTTTCACGCCGTGAGGAATTCCACCTGGGCGATGCTGAACGGACAGTTGAGATTCCCGCGGATTTCTCGGCGCTGCTGAAAAGCGATCCGCAAAGCGCGAAGCGCGAAGTACAGCGCGTCCGCAACGAATTTGTGCAAACTCTCAGCGAAGGTTTTGTCTGTCGGGCCTTCGACCGGCATTCTGAACGCCCGCGGTACTTGTTCTATTCTTCATAAAAGCCTTGCCGCAACGATCCGCAGAAAAAAATATCGAAGCGCTGCGCGATGAAATTCGTCATCATGACGAGTTGTACTACCTGCAGGAAAATCCTGAGATTTCCGATCGGGAATATGACGCGTTGATGCAGCAGCTACGCACTCTGGAAGCGAAGCACCCTGACCTGATCACTCCCGATAGTCCGACGCAGCGCGTGGCCGGCCGGCCCGCCGAAGGCTTTCCCGAATTCATCCATCGCGTGCCGATGCTGTCGCTCGACAATAGCTACAACATCGATGAATTGCGCGCGTTCGATGAACGGTGCCGCAAGTTAGCCGGTGGCGAGTCGCCGGAATACGTCGCCGAGTTGAAGATTGACGGCTTGTCCTTGTCGGTCCATTACGAAGGCGGGTCGTTCGTGCGCGGCGTCACGCGCGGCGATGGATCGCGCGGCGAAGATGTGTCTTCCAACGTGCGGACGATTCGCAGTGTCCCTCTGAAACTCCGGAACGCAACGCAAAAGATCGCGCGCGAGATCGAAGTCCGCGGCGAATGTTACTTGGGACGGCGAATCTTCGAACGGATTAATCAGGAACGCGAAGAAGCAGGAGAAGCGCGCTTTGCGAATCCGCGCAACGCCGCGTCGGGAACTATTCGACAACTCGATCCTTCGATCACCGCGCGCCGGCGGCTGGAGATGTTTGCCTACGACGTAATCGCCGGCCGGAAGAAAGCATTCGCGACGCACTGGGACGCGCTGAATTGGGCCGAACAAGCGGGATTCAAGGTCAATCCGAATCGCGCGCTCTGCCAGACCATCGACGAGGTCATCGAGTTTTGTGATCAGATGGAAGCCAAGCGCGACGATCTCGATTACGAGATCGACGGCGTCGTCGTGAAGGTGAACTCGACGGCGATGCAGGAACGGTTCGGCGCGACCGGGAAGGCGCCGCGTTGGGCCGTCGCTTACAAGTACGCCGCGAGACAAGCCACCACTAAAGTGAACGATATCGTCGTGCAGGTAGGACGGACCGGCGCGCTGACGCCGGTCGCGATGCTCGAGCCGGTGCAACTCGGCGGAGTCACGGTGTCGCGTTCGACTCTGCACAACGAGGACGAGATTGAGCGACTCGGTTTGAAAATTGGCGACTACGTGCTGGTCGAGCGCGGCGGTGATGTAATCCCGAAAGTCGTCAAAGTGATCGAATCGAAACGCACCGGCAAAGAAAAGAAGTTTCGCATGCCGACCAAGTGCCCGGTCTGCGGCGGGCTGATCTCGCGGCCCGAAGGTGAAGCGGTGTCGCGTTGTATCGCGGCCGACTGCGGGGCCCAGTTGATTGGCCGCCTCCTGCACTTCGCATCGCGCCGCGCGATGAGAATCGAAGGGCTGGGCGAGGCCCTGGTTGAGCAACTACTCGATCGAAAACTGGTTAAAGATGTGGCCGATCTTTATGCGTTGAGCCTGGACGATCTGGCTTCACTCGATCGCATGGCGAAGAAGTCGGCGTCGAACGTGTTGGTGCAGATCGAGGAAAGCAAAACGCGCGACCTCTGGCATTTGATTTATGGACTTGGTGTTCGTCATGTCGGCGAACGCACGGCTGGCATCCTGGCGCGACACTTTGGATCGCTGGATCGTCTAGCCGCCGCTACGGTTGAAGAACTCGACGATATTCATGAGATTGGCCTGACCATGGCCCAGAGTATTCACGACTGGTTCGCGGACGCGGGCAACCGGGAACTATGCGATCGACTGACGACGGCGGGAGTCGGCACGACGCTGGAAGAAATGCCGGCGCGCCAAACAGCCGAGCAGACATTCACCGGCAAGGTGTTCGTCTTAACCGGCACGCTGCCCGGGCTGACGCGCGACGAAGCGCGCGAACTGATCGAAGCGCGCGGCGGCCGCGTCACAGGCTCGGTGAGTAAGAAGACCGACTATGTTCTGGCAGGGGCGGATCCAGGATCGAAACTCGATAAGGCAAATCAGCTTGGCGTGACTGTCGTCGATGAGGCCGCGTTCAAAAAGATGCTAGGATAGTTCAAATGGCAGACACACAAAACGAGAGACTCGAACTGGCCTACACACTCTTTTGCGATGACGTGCGGTTGGAAATTGGTAACAAGCTTTCGTACATGGGAGTCTTCCAGACGATCATCGTGCCGCAAATGCCGGTGTGGCTGCCCAAACTTGCCGTCGTTAATCATTGGCGCGGCGATGGTGTGCACTTGTCGGAAGTGAGAATCCTGCTGCCGGATCGGCAACAGGCCCTGGTGGTTTCACAGCCGGCGCGCTTCGAAATCAGTCATGGTTCGGCTGATAACATCAGCTTTTTTGTAAACGTGACTTTTCCGGTTTCAGGCGAGTATGTGGTGCAGACGCTGGTCGATTCCAACCTGTTCGACGAGCGTATCCTGACAGTCACCGAGCAGCAGTTGATCGCTCCCGAAGAATCGGAAGCGGTCAACTAGCCCGGGCGATTTGAAGGTGCTAAGCGGCTTTGATCTCGTAAGCCTTGATTTTGTAGTTGAGAGTGGTGGTTCCCAAACCTAACAACTTGGCGGCGCGCGCTTGATTGCCGCCCGTCACTTCCAAAGCTCGGCTAATCAAACGTACTTCGAAACGGCGGACCTCATCAAAAAAGTCGAGGCGTGATTTCAGGTTCAGGCTTTCGACCGTGGCTGTAGTCTCAGCCAGGCCGTTTTCGTGTTCGAGCAATTCGGCTTCTTCAATCAAAGCCGAAGCCATCTGTCTGATTTTGTTCAGCCGCTCGGCGGCTACTGCTTTGCGCGACGGAAGCCCGCGCAACGGCGATTTGGACATGGAGTCTAGAAGAGCTGCTTGAGTCGTACTCATGATTATTCCCTTTTATGTATGTAATAAAAAACCGTGAGCTAAACATTTCGAGTCTGGGTATAAACAGAGACGCATGAGATTTAGATCCGGTTCCAACTATTTTGTTAAGACTTGTTAATTACGTAGAGCGGGAGTTTGATGCCACGATCGATCGATAGGTTGGAGTGGTCAGCGGCGCCGCGAACGACTCATCGCCTCGTCCAAGAGTGATTCGATGGTGCGCTTCTTCTTCTCCGAAATATTTGACAGCGTTAAGGATCGCTCGCCGAGAGCCAGGTAAGCTTGCATCGCATCTGTGAGTCGTTCTGACGCAATCGCGTCGAGATGGATCTTCGCGGTAGCAATGTCGCCACGCTTGAATGTTCCTGTCAGAGCGGCTTGGGTATCTTCGAATCTGAGATTGTCGACGGTGCTGACAATTAATGGCAGCAACATCTTGCGGGCTTGAGAGGACGAAAAGCCACAGTGGCTCATCATCTCAACCGCGATGTCGATCAGCGCCGTCAAATTCGGCGACGCCATCAAAGCCGCGGCGTGATAGAGCGGCTTGCGCTGCGCGTCTATCACAAAACTGTTACCGCCGAGTTCGCGAACCAACTTCTTTCCCGCGCGGATGGCCGCGGGATCGCCTTCGATAGTGAAGTAGACGCCCGAGAATGATCGCTCGGAAGCGACGGAACTGCCAATCGAAATCAAAGGATGAAGTGAGCCGGTGGCGAGCCCTCGTGCTCTGATCGGTTTCAGCACGTCTGAAGGAAGTGCGCCGCTGGTGTGAAGGACGACGGCCCGTTTGCGCGGATTCTTATCGCGATCGTTCGAAAGTGCGTCGAACAGTGTGGCAATTTGTCCGGCAACCTGGGGAATGGCGTCATCGGGTGTTGCGATAATTAGCAGATCACTCTGTTGCAGAAGGGCCCGCTGCTTATCTTTCAATTGATCGATTGTTCTCGTTTCCAATGAAACGCCGGTGGCGGCCAGGAGACGCGCGGCACGTCTCGCACTTTTTTCAGTTCGCGCGATGGCGACAGTGATGGGATGGCCCAACTTCCGTAGCGTTCGACCGAGCGCTAATCCCAGGCGCCCAACTCCGATTATCCCGACCGATAGTTTTTTCGATTCCGGGCGCGCCGGCGAAGCGCCGCGGCGGTTCTTTGTCTGGGTCTTCAACTGGCTACCTCGCGTGGGCTCGGACTCTAGCATGTCGCCGGATCGTCAAGCAATTTCCATAGGTTTTTGCCTGTGTGTGGCGTATAATGACGCGCGATGCCACACAGCTCAACGAAAAAAGCGAGTCCCGGATTCGCGGCGCAACCTTATTGAGCAAAGTGCGCATCATAGCGGTGCGTTTAATCGTTGCAGTGCCGCAGCCTCGGGCGCTGCCCCCGGGAAAAACCAAAGGGTCGCTCGACTAAGGTGGCCCACCGAGGAGAAGAGTCGCAAAATTTTCTCCCGGCCCCATGTAGTTTTGGAGGTTTCAATGAAATTTCACCTCTCTCGTGCCGTCATCGCATTCGGCTTGGGAGCCAGCCTGTGGATCGGCAGTGTAAGTTCATTCGCGGCGCCACAGCAGAGCAAGGATCAGGGTCAGACCAAAGATAAAACCGCCCAACAGACCGCTCCAACCACCACGGACCAAAAACAATCAGCGCCAGCATCGACGGATAAGGCGACAGCTTCGTCCAGTCCGCAGACGGCGCAGACTCAGGCCTCGGCCAAGAGACCTTTGGCTCCGAATGACGACCCGGAAATGATCGGGAAGCGGAACATCAACAAGGGACTATGGGGCAAGTTGGCCTCCGGCACTGAGAAGGAAGTGAAGATGGGCCGGATGCTGGCTGCACAGGTCGATAAGGAAGCGAAGTTTGTAGACGATCCGATTATCACCGAATACGTCAACCGCGTGGGCCAGAACATCGTGCTGCACTCGGACGCGAAAGTGCCGTTTACGATCCGCGTCATCGATTCAGATGAAGTTAATGCGTTCGCGCTGCCGGGTGGATTCTTTTACGTTAACAAGGGCTTGATTCTGGCGGCAGACAATGAAGCGGAACTCGCGGGTGTGATGGCGCATGAGATCGCCCACGTCGCAGCTCGTCACGCCATGGAAAACGAGCGCAAGATGGAGCTAATCGATTACGGAATGCTGGCGACAATCCTGCTGGGCGTTCCCATTGCCAGTCAGGTTCTCTATAACGGCGGCCAGTTTTTTGAAGGCCTGGCGTTCTTGAAGTTCAGTCGCGGCGCCGAAGAAGAAGCTGACAAACTCGGCGTTCAATACATGTGGGCCGCCGGTTATGATCCGGGCGCGATGGCCACGATGTTCGAGAAGTTGGAAGCCAAGAATAAAAAGAAGCCGGGCACGATTGCGAGGATGTTTCAGGATCATCCGGCCCCCGCGGACCGGCGACAGTCTGCGATAGCTTTAGCGGCGCGTTTTCCTGAACGCGAAGAGTACGTCATCAGTTCCTCGGAGTTTCAGCGCGTGAAGAACCGGCTGCTCCGTTTGTCAAACGCACGCGTCAGCTCGAATGGGGCGATTGCCGGCAATGACGATGGCACACCAGGACGGCCGACATTGAAGCGCAGACAGCCGACACCGGACGATCCGACGACGACCACGACAACTCCGGACAATCCGCAGAAGACCGATCCGAAGGCGGCCCCGCCACCGACTCTGCGAAAGGCGCCGGATCCGCAAGCGACCCCAACGCCGCAACCACAGCAGTAGCGTCGCGGCTTCGGTCGAAACAGTTAAGGCTCTTCAGCAGGAATGCTGAAGAGCCTTTTGCTTTGCCGAAGATGTGTCAGAACCGCGAGCGGTAGCGACCGGATCAATTGACTCTGATCGATAGCCCTCGATCCGGTCGCTATCGCTCGCGGTTCTGACACTTCAATGCGTGCTCGGCGCCGGCGACGAACTTGGTTTCAGTGCCGGTTTGTCTTTCCTGACCACGTCGGTGAAGAACGCTCGAAAGTATCCCCACATTGAAATGAATGAAGAAATCACTACGACCCAAAGCAGTGCGCGGCCGGCAGTGTAGAGCAGCACCTGCCAATCATTCCACGTCGTTGGTTCCGGTCCAAAGAGATGCGACCATGCGGTGCGCAATTCGGGCACGGTCCAGAATGTGATCGCCGGAAACGGCTTACCGAAATTCGAGACGTGCGGTGATTGTCCCGGAGAGATGGAAAGAATCAGCAATCCGACAGTTACGACCTGGGCGACCATTTTGAACTTGCCCATCTTTGACGCTGAAATCACGACGCCTTCAGTCGCTGCGATGGATCGCAGCCCGGTCACGGCGAACTCCCGGCCCACGATGATGACCACGGCCCACGCGGGCGCCAGTTGATGCTCGACCAAAGAGATCAAGGCAGCCGAGATGAGAAGCTTGTCGGCGATGGGATCGAGCAGTTTTCCGAGTTTCGATACCTGCTTTCGGCTCCGCGCGATCTTGCCATCGAAATAATCAGTGAGCGCAGCCGCCACAAAAATGCTGATGCCAATCAAATAACGTGGCACCCCCAGCCAATTCTCCGAGACAGGAGTCAGGATCACCACGACCAACAGTGGCACGATGAAGATGCGGGACAGCGTCAGCGCATTTGGCAGGTTCAATTCGTTTGCTCCGTGATACACGCAGTCTAGGTTTACGATTTTCGAGTGTCAAGACGAGCGGTCAATCGCTTGCGGCGTGGTGTAAGCGCACGTTATGATAAGCGGTTCGCCACTGCGTAAAACTCTTATCTGTGCAGTGCGCGCGTGATTTCAAGGACTATGGCAATAGATCGCATCAGCGTCCGGGGGGCTCGCCAGCACAACCTCAAGAACATCGACGTCGACATCCCACGCGACAAATTGACCGTCATCACCGGGCTTTCCGGTTCCGGCAAGTCTTCGCTGGCTTTCGACACGATTTATGCCGAGGGGCAGCGGCGCTATGTAGAGTCTCTGTCGGCATATGCGCGGCAATTTCTCGATCAATTGGAAAAGCCTGACGTCGATTCAGTCGAAGGGCTGTCGCCGGCGATTTCGATCGAGCAAAAAACCGTCGCCCGCAGTCCCCGTTCCACCATCGGAACTGTTACTGAAATCTACGATTACTTGCGTTTGCTGTTTTCATCGATCGGACAGCCGCATTGTCCGCGGTGCGGGCAGCCCATCACCCGCCAGAGCGTCGATCAAATTCTACAAAGTGTGCTGGCTCTGCCTGAAGGCGAGCGCGTCATGATTCTGGCGCCCATCGTGCGCGGCCGCAAAGGCGAATTCAAGAAAGAGATCGCGAAGCTGGCCCGTGACGGTTTCATTCGCGCGCGAGTCGACGGCGAATTGCGATCGCTCGACGAAGAGATTCGGCTCGACAAACGCCGCAACCATTCAATCGAAGCGGTGATCGACCGACTCCTGATCAAGCCGGGCATTAACGAGCGGCTGGGAGAATCAATTCGCACCGCCTTGAAGCTGACTAACGGGGCGGTTTTGGTTTCAATCATCGACGGCGAAGAGAAGTTGTACTCCGAAAAGATGGCGTGCGTGAACTGTGGCATCAACGTGCCGCCGCTCGAGCCGCGCTCCTTCTCGTTCAATTCCGCCTACGGCGCCTGTCGTCACTGTCATGGATTGGGAACGGTCCTGGAAATTGACGCAGCCAAACTGATCCCCGACGCCGCGAAGCCGGCCGAGCAACTTCCGTTCATGGGCGACGCCGACAAGGCTGGCTCCGCGTATTTGCGCAGCGCTCTCGTGGCTGTCATCAATCATTTCAAGGCAGACGCCGCCGCTCCTTTCAAAGATTTACCCGCCGACGTGCGCAACGGGTTCCTGCGCGGCCTCTCAGCGCAACTGAAATTTCGGCAGGGATTGTACTCGTACAAAGGCCCCTGGCGCGGCGCGTTGCCCTGGTTGCGCGAGCGTCTGGACGATGCACCGTCAGAAAAAGTTCGCGCGGCAATCGAAGAGATGGTTTCGCCGAGCGTGTGCACGGAATGCGGCGGGCGCCGGCTGCGATCTGATTCGCTGGCCGTGCGCGTCGGAGGTCACGGGATCGCGGATTACACCTCGATGACGATTGGCGATGCCATCAAGGCCTTCGATCAGGTGAAGCTGGACACGCGGGAAGAGAAGGTGGCGGGCCTGGTGCTGCGCGAGATCAAATCGCGACTTCGTTTCCTGGAAACAGTTGGGCTTGGCTATCTCACTCTGGATCGTCCGTCGGCAACTTTGTCCGGCGGCGAAGGGCAGCGGATTCGTCTGGCGACGCAGATCGGGTCGCAACTCAGAGGGGTGCTGTACGTGCTGGATGAGCCTTCGATAGGTTTGCATCCGCGCGACAACATGCGTCTACTCGATACGCTGGCCGCGTTGCGCGATCTCGGCAACACGGTGCTCGTCGTCGAGCACGACGAGGAAACGATTCGCAGGGCTGATTATGTAGTCGATCTTGGGCCGGGGGCCGGTACTCACGGAGGCACGCTCGTTGCGCTTGGTTCGCCTGAGGCGATCGCCAACAGTCCGGAATCAGTGACCGGTCTCTACATCAGCGGTGGCCGAAAAATCCCGGTTCCCTCTGAGCGGCGTCCGCCCAATGGCAAAGCAATCGTCGTGCGCGGCGCGCATCATCACAATCTGAAATCGATCGACGTGACTTTTCCGCTCGGCCTGCTGACCGTCGTCACCGGTGTTTCCGGTTCGGGCAAGTCAACGCTCGTCGCCGACATTCTCTACCGCGCGCTGGCGCGAAACTTATACGGTTCGCTGGAAGAGCCCGGCGCCTTCACGGCCATCGAGGGTCTCGAGCACATCGATAAGGTGATCGAAATCGATCAGTCACCGATCGGCCGCACGCCGCGATCGAATCCGGCGACCTACACCGGACTGTTTACGCCGATACGCGAGCTTTACGCCATGCTGCCCGAATCGCGCGAGCGCGGATACAAGCCCGGCCGCTTTTCATTCAACGTTAAAGGCGGCCGCTGCGAAGCTTGTGAAGGCGAAGGCCTCAAGCGCATCGAAATGAATTTCCTGCCCGACGTTTACGTGCTGTGCGACGTTTGTCGCAGCGCGCGCTACAACCGCGAAACTTTGGCAGTAACATACAAAGGCAAGTCGATCGCGGAGCTGCTCGACAGCACCGTCGAAGAAGCACTGCCGTTGCTCGAGAACATCCCGCAAATTCAACCGAAGCTGCAGACGCTGCTCGACGTTGGACTTGGCTACATTAAACTGGGCCAGTCCGCGACGACGCTGTCCGGCGGTGAAGCGCAACGCATTAAGCTGGCGAAGGAACTTTCCAAGCGGGCCACCGGACGAACGATTTACATTCTCGATGAACCGACCACCGGACTGCACTTTGCTGACGTGCACAAGTTGCTCGACGTGCTGCAACGCCTGGTCAGCGTGGGCAACACCGTGATCGTCATCGAACACAACCTCGACGTGATCAAGAGTGCGGATTACATCATCGACCTTGGTCCGGAAGGCGGCGCGCAGGGCGGCCGCGTGGTCGCCAGTGGCACACCGGAAGAAGTTGCGGCGGTGAAACGTTCGCACACCGGGACGGTGCTGAAGCCGTTATTGAACGGCAGTGTTAAGCGGAATGGTTCTCGTCACAGCCCCACCACGCGTGATCAGTAAGTGATATACTCCGCCGCCGATGTCCATCTACGAAGACCTGCAACCGATTGACCTTGCGGAAGTTCGTACTTACCCGCTCTCATCTCGCGCGAGTAAAGTGACTGTCGATGATTTCGCCAGGCCGATCACCGCCGCATCGTCACTCCGCGATTATTTGCGGTCATTTCCGAACATTCTGGCGGTGCAAAGCATTCGCGAGATCGCTGCTCGGATGCGACGCGCGCGTGAAGTTGGTAAGCCGATTGTTTGGGGAATCGGCGGACATGTGATCAAGACAGGCCTCTCTCCGATCATCATCGATCTGATGGGTCGCGGTTTCGTGAACGCGATTGCCGGCAACGGATCGGTGCTGATTCACGATGCCGAGATCGCCATGGCCGGATCGACTTCGGAAGATGTGGATGCGACGTTGGGTGAAGGAGCATTCGGCGGCGCTGAAGAGACGGGAAGATTGCTCAACGAAGCGGCGCAGCACGGCGCACGCGATCAAACAGGCCTGGGCGAAGCGATGGGGCAAGCGCTGCTGGCCTTGAAACCACAGCATGAAGCCGTTTCGCTGTTGTGCACAGCTTACAAATTAAAGGTTCCATTTACCGCGCATCTCACGATCGGCGGCGACATTGCGCATTTTCATCCTGCCGCGGACGGCGCCGCGTTCGGAGCGACTTCGCATACTGATTTTCGTCTGTTGGCAGAAGTGGTCCGCAGAATGAATGGCGGCGGAGTTTATCTAAACATCGGGTCGGCGGTGACTTTGCCGGAAGTGTTTCTGAAATGCGTCACGCTGGTCCGCAACCTCGGCCATGATCTCAGCGACATCACGACGGCGAACTTTGACTTCATCCAATCCTATCGGCCGCTGACGAATGTCGTGCGCCGGCCGACCGCCGACGGCGCGGGAAAAGGTTTCGCGATCACCGGCCATCATGAATTGACGATTCCGTTGCTCGCGGCCGAACTTATCTGTGAAGCAGAAGGGCGATAGCTTCCCACAGAAGCTTACCGCCAGCCAGCACCAGAACCACTGACAGCCAGCGTCTGATACCCGCGATCGGCAGCACTCTCGTGCCGAGCAGCGTTCCGATCCATCCGCCGATGATCGCGGCCGGGGCAAAATAAATTATTTCGCGTGGCACGAGCGCGAGCGAGGTTACGTGGCCCAACAATCCGGAAATTGAGTTCACCAGAATGAAAGCGACGGCAACGCCCGAAGTCTCTTTCGTCCTGGCCCAATGCATCAGCAGCAGTACCGGACTCAGGAAGATGCCACCGCCGACGCCGGTTAGTCCGGAGATGAGACCAATGACGGCGCCAATCGCCAACGCGGCAACCAGCGGGACGCGCGACACGTCCCGGTCATCGCCGCGCCCGGCGCTAAAAAACAGCCGCACCGCGCTATACAACAACACGAGGCCGACGATCGATTTATAAATCGGCACCGGCAGGCTTAACGCGCCGCCGATAAAAGACGCGGGAATCGAAGTGATTACGAAGGGCCAGAATATCTGCCAGGAGAAAAAACCGGCGCGATAAAAACGGACGGTGCCGATGACCGCGACCAGGATGTTCAGCACCAGCGCGGTCGGTTTCATGACCATTGGCGCGATACTGAAGAGCGCCATTGCCGCCAGATATCCGGACGCGCCGGCGTGCCCTACCGTCGAATACAACAGAGCGACAACAAAAATCATCGCTGCCAGTGCGATAATGACGCCGGCCGTTAATTCCATGATCGTGGCCCGATGAAAGCACAGGCCTCATTTGATAAGCAACTGTGTACGACAAACCATCACGCTGTATGAATGCGAGATGCAGAGACTGACTTTTGTGACTGTGATTGCGACTTTTTCGTCGCCCGACTGCGCGGTATAATTTGTGCCCGTCGCTGAACCAACGCAGATGAACCATAAGAAACGTCATCACTTCAAAAAGCTGCTGTTGGCTGAGCTGCGCCGGCACGCGCAACACATTAATGACGAGCAGGCCCGCGCGCTCGATATCGCGAACGACGATCTGCAGCAGAGTTCGGATCTGGCGGTGCGTGACGTGATTCAGGAGTTGGCTTTGCAGCTGAGCGATCACGAGTCAAAGATCGTCGCGGACATTGACCAGGCGCTGATGCGAATGAATGAAGGTTCATATGGCGTGTGCGTGCGGTGCGGCCACGAGATTGATGAACGGAGATTGGAGGCCGTGCCGACCGCGCGCTATGACGCCGCGTGCCAAACTGAGATCGAAGCCACCAGGGGACTAGGCGCTGGCCCATCGTTGTAGAGTGTCAGAACCGCGAGCGGTAGCGACCGGATCAAAGCGCTTCTTTGAATTCAATGAACCTTCGTGATCCGGTGGCTAACGCTCGCGGTTCTGACACATCCAAAAATGATCAACTACCTTTCCTTGCCCACCGGCCGCGGCGCTCCTGACGAAGTAAACGCCGTCATTGAGATTCCTCGCGGCGACACCAACAAATATGAATACGACAAAGAACTGCACGTCTTCCGCCTCGACCGAAATCTGTATTCTCCGGTGCATTACCCCGGCGACTACGGATTTATTCCGAGCACGCTGAGCGATGACGGTGATCCGCTCGACGTACTGGTACTGGTCGACGCGTCGAGTTTCACCGGTTGCGTCATGACGGTGCGGCCAATCGGGGCGCTGCTCATGAGCGATCAGGGCAGCGAAGACGAAAAGATTTTGGCGGTGGGCCTGAACAATCCGATTTACAAAAACCTGAACGATTATAGTGAGTTGTATCCGCATCTCCTTTTGGAGATCGAGCACTTCTTTTCGGTCTATAAAGAGTTGGAAGCTAAACGCACGCGGATCAAGGGATGGGAAGATGCGACGGCAGCGCGGCGGATCGTGACGGAGTCACAGGCACGATTCGCCAGGAATCCTTGAATTGTTTTCGTTGCCAATCAACGCAGGCGGGCAACATCCGCCGCTAAACGTTTTGGGCCGCCGTTCGTTTGCGGTAATCCTCGCCCTCGATTTCAACCGTGCGACACATTTCATATAGCCGCGAACGCAACGGAATGCCGATGCGCTCCTCGAGCAATTCCGTCGTGTCTTTCTCATTCTTGCGTTTGTCTGAGTAGTTCGTCGTGAAGATCGTCAGGCGCTTATCGTTGTAGCGGGCGTTGATGATCTGCATCATCGTATCGCGCACCCAATCGGTCGGCTTTGACGCGCCCAGCTCGTCAAGCACCAGCACGTCCGCGTCGAACACTGGTTGCAGCACGCTCAACTCTGACGTTTGCGAAATAGGATTGTACGAATCCTGAATCTGCCGCAGCAAAGCACCGAACTGATAGAACAAGCCGCGGATTCCATATAACTCGATCAGGTCATGCAATAGCGCCACGGCGAGATGGGTCTTGCCGACGCCCACTGGCCCAATGAGTAGCAGCCCGCGCCCGTCGCGATCGGGAAAATGTTCCAACACCAGCAAGGCTTCACCCTTGGCCTTCAGTTTCGATATGTCGTCAGGTTCGTCGATGCCGGCCTCGAAGTTGGTGAGCGTGCAGTGCTGGTAACGCGGGGGGATGCGCGCGTTGCGGAACAAGCGCTCGCGGCTATCGTTGGTCTGGCACTCGCAACGCCGGGCCCCTTCGCCGGCTATGACTTGAATGCCCGTCCCAAAACATTGAGGACAGCTTGAATCTTCCCGCGAGGGTGGGGGTGGAGTTTCTTCCGACTGGGACGAGTCGCTGGTCCCCTTAACCATTCGCAGTCGTTGCGGCTTTGATTTTTCAGGCGTGCTCATTGAATGAAGATCGGATTATAGCATTGGCCTACTGAATGCAATTGAATTGCTCCGTCGTTATTTGCGGGCCCCGCTTTCGGCGTCGTGGATACCTCGGTCCTAATTCGATTAGCAACCTCGATTCACGTCGCGTCATCTCAGTTCGTGAGGTTATTCTGAAAGTGCCCGGCATCAAGGCCCCGATGATCGCGGCACTCGATAACACTCATACCTCCTGTGATTCGCCGCTCGGCGCTGCATTCGCCGAGCGGTCTTTTTCTTAGCGGCTAATATCGCCAGAGGGACCATACATCGCGCCTCGATCGCCTCCCTTGCGAGTTTCTCATTTTATGGATTTGTCTGTTAAAGTACAGGGTTTGTTTCGGCCATCGATTTGTTAACTGTGCAGCCTATGAAAGAAATCATCGCAACCGGCGACGCGCCGCAGGCAATCGGCCCTTATTCACAGGCGGTTCGCGCCGGCAACATGGTGTTCGCGTCGGGCCAGATACCGCTCGATCCGGCAACCAAAGAATTTGTGGCGGGCGGGATCGCCGAGCAAACTGAACAGGTTTTGAAGAATCTTACGGCTGTCTTCGCTGCGGCCGGCGTCGGCATGGATCAGATCGTGAAAACGACTGTGTTCCTCGCGGATATGAATGACTTCACCGCGATGAACGAGGTCTATGGGAAGTATTTTTCAGCCAATCCGCCGGCGCGCGCGACCGTGCAAGCCGCACGGCTGCCACGCGACGCGAAGGTCGAAATCGAGGCGATTGCGGTTACGGGCTGATTGGTCAGGCGGCTTTTGCGACCTTGCCGGCCTTGATGCAGCTTGCGCAAACTTTCATCCGCTTCGCACCGCCACTCGGCGTTTTGACGCGGATTGATTGCAGGTTGGGATTGAAAACACGCGGGGTCCGGTTATTGGCGTGCGAGACATTATTGCCAAACTGTGGGCCTTTACCGCAAACTTCACAACGTTTTGCCATGATGACTGATCTCCTGTTGGCGTACGACGCCACAGTGTGGAACGCCGCGATCAATTGAAACGAAATTTATAACAAACGATTTCACGACGGGTCAAGGCGCGAATCAGACGACGACGCCCCCGCGCAACGGAAACCGAAAGAGTTCGAGTAACTTAAGGAGTAGAAACGAAAGTGAATAGAAGAGACAAAAGCTTGATCATGCTGGCGGCGCTGGTGTTCGGCGCATCGATTTTGGCCGGCTGCGGTTCAGGCGCCGAAACCCCCGATAACACGATGGCCGCCTCGGTCAACGGCAAGAAGATCATGATGTCCGAAGTCGAGCGCATCATCCACCAGCAGGCCGGCGGCAATGAATCGAAAATGTCCGGGCACGAACTGGCCCAGGCGCGGCTCACCGTCCTCGATAAGCTGATTCAGCGTGAGGTCCTGTTTCAACGGGCCGAGCAGGAAAAGCTGCTGCCGACCGAAGAGCAGATCACCAGTTCAATCAATTCGCAGAAGCAACAAGCTGGATTGACTGACGAAGATTTTGCGCGGCAGCTCAAAGACCAGAACATGAGCATGGAAGCCGTGCGCGAAGAAGCGAAAAAGGATCTCGCGATCAACGCGCTGCAGGAGAAGTACGCCGGCAAGATTACGATTAGCGATCGCGAAGTCGAGGATTATTACAACGCCAACAAGCAACAGTTCGTGAACGCTCGCGGCGTGGGACTCGCCATGATCATGGTTGATCCGGCCGATAACAGCCAGCAGGGAGTGGCCGGTGACGATGCCAAGAACGAAGCCGAGGCCAAGACCAAGATTGATAACATCAACAACCAGCTGAAAAGCGGCGCCGACTTCGCGACCGTCGCGCGCGCCCGCAGCGAAGACCCGCAGTCGGTCCGCAACAGCGGTGACATCGGCTTTGCCAGTGAAGACGATCTGAAGAACAACGGGTTTCCGGCGGACCTGGTAGGCAAGTTTTTCGGCTCGATGCAAATCGGCGATCGCACCGATCCGGTTCGCTTCCCGAGTGGCAAGTGGTACATCTTCAAACTCCAGGACAAGCGTCTGCAAACCGAAAATCTCACGCTTGAGAGCCAGGGAGTTCGCCAGCAGATTACCGTCGCGTTGACAAACCAACGTAAGGAAATCATCAACGCTGCTCTGCTGGAAGTTGCTCTGTCAGAAGCGAAGATCGTGAACCAGTTTTCGGCGAACATGCTGGCGAATCCAGCCAACCTGGGCGGCATGCGTCCGGCGTCGGCGGACGCGGCCAAGCCGGGCGGTACGCCGGCTCCGGCGAGCAGCACGAACGCGTCGCCCGCCGCGGCCAAAGGTGGCGCTTCACCGGCGACCTCGCCGGCGAAAAAGTAAGCTGATCGTTTCTGACGGCGCATTCATGCGCCCGATATCCGGCGGGCGCGGTGCCTGAGTATCGCGCCCGTTTTTCTTTTGGAGTGCGGCGGCTTGACGCCGCGTTCCGTGACTATTGATAACAAGAAAGTCTGCGTCAAGCCGCAGCACTGCAAAATGCTCTTTCGTCTTTCAGAGGTCCATAAATCCTATGCTTCGCAGGACGTGCTGCGCGGAGCCTCGTTTCAGATCAATCCGGGCGAACACGTCGGATTGGTCGGTCGCAACGGCGCCGGCAAGACGACGATCTTCCGTCTGGTCGCTAACGAAGAAACGACTGACCGCGGCGAAGTCGTCCGGGCGCGCGGCCTGAAACTTGGACTGCTTACTCAGCACGTCCACTTCGAAAAAGGATCTACGGTTCACGAATCGGCCCTGGCCGCGTTCGGCCGTTTGCAGCAGATCGAACACGAAATGCATGAGCTGGAGCATCGCATGGCCGATGCCTCTGACGAGTTGGAAAAAGTGCTGGCGCGTTACAGCGACTTACAGCATGAGTACGAACGCGAAGGCGGCTTCGAATATTCGGCCAGGGCTGAAGCGATTTTGCAGGGACTCGGGTTCGATCGTGACACCTGGCCGATGGAAACCGAGAAGCTTTCCGGCGGCCAACAGAATCGTCTGGGTCTGGCGCGTTTGCTTTTGTCCGAACCCGATGTGTTGCTGTTGGATGAACCGACGAACCATCTTGACGTGGGCGCGGTCGAGTGGCTGGAAGAGTTTCTGCAAACTTACAACAGCGCGTTCATCATCATTTCTCACGATCGTTATTTTCTCGATCGTTCCTGCAAGCGAATAATCGAAATTGAAAATGGCCAGGCGGCGAGTTACAAAGGCAACTATTCCAACTTTGTCGTCGAGCGCGAGGAGCGCCGTGAAATTCAGCAACGCGCGTTCGACAATCAACAAAGGCTGATCGCCAAGACCGAAGAATTCATTCGCAAGAACCTCGCCGGCCAAAAGACCAAGCAAGCCAAATCGCGCCGCACAATGCTGCAGCGTCTGCAACGAGTTGAAGCTGTGCGGGCCGATCAAGCCGCCGGTAATTTCCGGCTGCAGGACATCGAACGCACCGGCACCCATGTTCTGACGACGAAGGAATTGGCAGTCGGATACGGCGAAAACGTTCTGGCGCGCGACATTTCATTGATCCTTCGGCGCGGCGAGTGTCTTGGCATTATCGGACCGAACGGCTCAGGCAAGACCACACTTTTGAAAACGATTTTGGGAAAACTCGACGCGCTCGCCGGTGAAGTTCGTTGGGGCAGCAAAGTCGAGGTCGGCTATTACGCCCAACAACTGGAAGACCTGGATGATCGAAACGAGATCATCATGGAACTGCGTCGGGTCGCGCCGTCGTCAGCCACCTCGGGTGAACTGCGATCGTTCCTGGCGAAATTTCTGTTCTTTGGTGACGACGTCTACAAGCACGTGCGCGATCTTTCCGGAGGTGAGAAGGGAAGACTGGCGCTGGCGAAGCTGATTTATTCGGGCGTCAATGTGCTGGTGCTGGATGAACCAACCAACCATCTCGACATTCCGTCGCGCGAGGCTCTGGAAGAAGCGCTCGAGGCGTACGAGGGAACCATCATAACGATCAGCCACGATCGGTTCTTTCTGGATCGCGTCGCGACGCAGATTCTCGCGCTCGACGGCGAAGGTCACGTCGAGCATTACAACGGCGACTACACCGAGTACCACGATTGGAAAGCCGGCGCAGCACCATCTGCCGGAGCGGGCGGGCCCGGCGTTTCAGAGCTAGAATTGTCGGCGAGACCTGGTTCAATCAAAGGAGCATCGAGATCCCCGGAAAAATCGCGCGACAAATCGTCGGCATCGCAATCGTCAGATGGAAAGCGCGCCGCCGATTCTTCGCGGGTCAAGGTTGTCAAAAAAGCGCGTGAGCCTGAAGCTATAGAAGCCGAAATTACGGAAGTCGAAAAGCGCATCGCCGAGCTTTCAAACGAGATGACGAAACCCGAAATCGCGCGGGACATCACGAAGCTGGTGGCGGTCAACGAAGAATATCAACGCTCCGAAGCGCAACTGGCAATTCTCATGGATGAGTGGGAGCGGGCGGAAACTACCGCGGCTTCAGGCAAGAAGAAAGTTGCGCGCCGGCGCTAATGACGACTCGCTTGACACTCGATCACTCCGTTTGCTACTTTCGCCCTCTCGCCAAAGTAGTCAATTCTTGAGCGAGTTTTACCCTTAGGCACGTAGCTCAGTTGGTAGAGCACTACCTTGACACGGTAGGGGTCAGCGGTTCGAGTCCGCTCGTGCCTACCAATCTTTTCAACAGTTAGCTTGTACAACCTCGTTTTTTCAGGCTCCAATAGGCTCCAATTAGCACCAATTGATCAATAACCGCTTGGTTTCTTAACTCCTGCAGGCTCGCTGCAATCTGTCGTTTAATCCGGTACAAGAGTTCTGAGGTAACGGTTGCATTGGAATCAACCTAGACAGGGTTTGAGTCCGGACCAATTTGTATCTTGGAGACTCCCGCTGATGCCTTCGATAAAGCTTTTTACGGGTCTGATCATTAGATTCAACAGGCGGTTTCACTCTAGAAACTTGCTAGCGCGAATAGGAAGCTACAATTGCAGGTGGCTAAACTCGCGGGTGACCTCCGACCCCGTTGCTTGCGTGCGACAATTTTTGCGCACCCATCAACACAGTCATCGGAGATTATGGGAGACTTGGCGGGCTCGCAAGGTTGTAAGCTTCAGAGAGTCCTACGCGTTTTGCGAAGTGCTGGCGAACAATGGATAGTTGTCGGCAACCCACAGCGCGACCTTTTCGTAGACTGCCCCAGCGCTTTCAAGATCATACACGGTTTGTAGATCAGTCCCGCCTTGAGTTTCAGATCCGAGATAACGTGTATAGGCAATCTCTTGTATTTTCCTCACCAGGTCTTGAGTAAAAGCTTGAGGGTTTGTACTCAGTTTCAACTGTTGCTGGATAAGTGGGACGAGTACAGCATTAGCGTCGAAAAGTCGGGTTGGTACTTTCCTGCCGATCGCTTCTGCGAGCTTGGTCGGTTTTACCTTACCCAAATCCTCATATTTCGAGCGCGTTACGATCCCCAAACTATAAAGACGATAGGCCATAGCTGCAAAGCTTACTTGGTAAAGATGAGATAGCAAAAGAACTGTTTCCTCTGTCGTTTTTGCTTTGACGTTTTCGATCGATGCTCCAAGCAAATCTCTGGGCAATAAAAGTTCACTGGCAAAGCTATCAGCGTCAATCTCCTTTTTCTCAAACTGCTTTTTGAAATAGTGCGCATGCAGCACCAGTTCTTCTTCATGCAGGAGCAGGTGAGCAAGTTCATGAGCAATACTGAATCTCTGACGATATGATGGTTGTGAAGAATTTACGGCAATCCATGGGACCCGCCGCAACCTGGGTTCGGCCCTACCCACCACCGCCGCAACTTTGTCGAAAGCGGTAGGCACAAGAGAGATCCCCAAACTTTCTACGATGAGATAGATGTTGATCGGCGGCTCGTTCTGCGCGAAGTCAGATCTGACTTTCTCCGTTAGCAGCCTGATGATCTGAAAGGAACTTCTGGCAATGCGGTTATATTTCTCGAAAGCACTTTGCCACTGTAGAAAGCTCGCTTCGGCGTCTCTAGTGCGACCAACCATCGCATCGATCTCGCGTCGATCATGATCAGTTAATAACTGATAATCGTTGTTCATGCGGAAATTCAGAGATGTAGCGCCTTCGGGTTCTGCGGAGACAAGAACGCCCAATAACTCATTTGGAGTGAGCCTGAAAAGGTTGCAGAGCGTGTAGAGCTCAATCGCAGAAACATCCCGCTTGCCCGACTCGTAAGCCGATACCACCTGTCGAGTCACGCCGAGCCGCTGACCAACGGTCGTTTGAGATAGCCGGACTCTCTTTCTCGCCTCCTGTAAGGCTCTGCCCAGTTGTTCGAGGTTTGACATTTTGAAGTGTTTTCGACGAGTCGAAGTGGGCCGAGACCATGCCAAAACCGTCCGGCGGGGGCTGAACGACCATTTCTTTTAAACTATTCTGTTTTACATTGCAATGAAAATTTGACAAAGGCTGGATGTATCCGTATCCTTGCAATCGCATTTCGCGTCAACATCGCCGAGATGCAGGGCAACGGCGACGAACGCGTGTTAGATGTTCTTTCGAGGGTTGTTGTTGTATCAGTTCAGGTACCCGCCGCAGCGAAGAGCCGGTTTAGTCCCGCCTGGCCAGTAGTAAGCCGCTGAAATCCTCCAGAACACAAGGCCAATATGCGAATTCTGAGTCTTGATGGCGGAGGCTATCTAGGCCTCGCGACCGCATCCTTTTTAGAAGAAACCGAGCGGCACTTTGACCGACGTGTGTATGACGCTTTCGATATGTTCTGCGGAACGAGTACGGGGGCGATCATAGCCCTAGCCGTCGCGTCCGGGCTTTCTGGAAGTGATGTAGTGACTTTATATCAGGAGTTCGGAAAGAGGGTGTTTTGTAACCGCTCTCCAGCATCCGTCCTTAGAAAAGCGGGCAAGGGACTACTGGTTTCTAAGTATTCGAACGCGGCCCTCAACTCGGCGTTGACTGATGTTTTCGGCGACAAAACTCTCGGCGACATCAAAGCTTCCGGAAAGTCCGTACTTGTCACGGCGTTCTCAGTTACGACAGGCAAGCCACGGGTCTTTAAGACAAACCATAGCGATGATCTCACCAGGGACGATGGCTACATGTTGCGTGATGTCGCGCTAGCCAGCGCCGCGGCTCCGATCTATTTTCCCGTTGTCAGTTTGCGATCGCCTGTTAATCAGGTGGAAGAGCGATACTGCGACGGGGGAGTTTTTGCTAATCACCCTGCCGTGCTGGGGTATGCCGAGGCAGTTTCTCATCTCGGTATGTCCTCCGATGACATCCATATACTTTCGATTTCTACGCCGCGTGCTGATCTGGCGGAATACGGGTGTACCCGTTCCTCTCTACAGCAATACATTTTGAGTCGTGGCCTTGTCTCATGGGGCACGAAATTGGCGGGCGTGATGATTGATTCAACCTCAATGATCGCGCACGAAACACTTCGCCGAGTGCTTGCTTGGCGAACTAACGGCGATGCGCGATATGTACGAATCGTTCTGGATAAGCCGCCCGGACTGGGTATGGACGTTGCAACGACGGAGAGTACCAACACGCTTCGCCAACTGGGTTCTGACCACGCATTTAGAACTGAGGTCCGTGATCAGATTGCGCACTTTTTCCGACGATAGGAGGTCACATGGCAAACGTTCAAAAGTATTTTGAGGAATTTCACAAACGGATTCGAGTTGACTACGAAATGAGTTCAACCTTACGGGACAAGAGAGATAAAATCCTTAACCGTGTTCGAAAGTACTTGAGCGATAACAGTCTGCCGGGCTTCGCAGAAATACTTCAGGGCAGTTACAAGATGAAGACCGGAACGATTCCTGTCGCAAACCTCGAATACGATATCGATGTCGGGTTACGTTTCTCGATCAAGGCGACCGACTACGACGCCAAGACCGTTCGAGAGTGGGTCTTTAAAGCGGTTGACGGGCACACTCAAAAAGTCGAGGAAAAGGGACCGTGCATTCGAGTGACTTACGCCGATGGATATCACGTCGACCTTGTGATTTATGCTTGCTGGCAGGATGACCTAAGTCAAGACCAATGCCGCCTTGCCCACAAGACAAACGGGTGGCGTGAGGCCGATCCGATTGGCCTTATCGATCATGTCAAGACTGCAAGAAAGCCCTACGAGGGTACAGAGGATAAAGGAACGCAAACCGATCAATTTCGTCGGGTCGTGCGTTACCAGCGGCGTTGGATCGATGAAGAGATTCCGTTTGTGTCCAGTTCCAAACCGACCGGTCTCGCATTTGTCCTGCTTTCAATTGCCAAATTGCGCCCAACGTTTTCCTGGATGGGTTTGCCGGATGATCGGGGCGCGCTTGAAGCTCTCGCTAAAGAGGTATCGCTTACGATCGGTCGGATAGTCGCCAAGAAGCCGACACCAGAGTATGAGGACATGTTCGCTTGTCTCTCTGACCAAGAGATGGATTCCCTTAAAGTCCGCTATGACGTGATGGCTAAGGCCCTGCGTGAGGCGGATGAGGCAACGGACCCGGTTGAGGCGTGCCAGATCCTCGAAAAGATTTTTGGTGACGATTTCCCAATTCCTGAAGCAGAAGAGACAGCCAAGAAGACCTATGCCCCGGCGATAGTAACCTCGAGTTCATCGGGATGAGCAGCAAGCGCAGGGTGCCAGACCTCTCAAGGGATACGGCGAAATCCGAAGCTGAGGATGAGCTGAAAGGGCACGGCTGCGCTCTTAATGCAGAGGGGGTGTGGGAATTCATTTTTGATCTCGACGCCTTCGGAGAACTTCCGGGTAGACTATCGTTGCCGGCGGAGTTCCCAGACGAGTTGCCGGAAATATTTATCGAAAGGGGAAAACTGGCGCGGCGAATACCGCACGTCGAACGAAGTGGAAAAATATGTCTGGCACCAGAAACGGGAATTCTTCTCGACGCACTGGCTCCGCGACAACTAATCCGAGACGCTCTGGGCCGCGCGACGCGCATCTTGAGAGATGGACTGTCAGGAAAAAACAGTGGCGATCTTTTAGAAGAATTCTCCGCGTATTGGAAAGCGGGTATCAGCGCGACGATCATCTCAATTTGTGATCCATCGGGCGAGAGCCACGAAGTGCAGTTGTTTGAGCTGATTGTTCCGGGTGAGCCCAAGCGAATGACGACGCTTATGGCGGATGACGCCGGGGAAGGCGAACTATGGATAACCCGAACGGGATGGAAAATTAGCAAGAGGAACACCGCATTCTTCATAAGGGTTGAAGCAGCTTTTGAACCTCCAGATTTTGATGAGTCTTTGTCAACAAGTGAACTTTTTGAACTGATTCTTCAATCAGCTGAGCCGGGATCAAGTGAGTTAATGCGGCATTGGCTGAGGTCGAAGATCCTACCGGTTTACGTTCTGTTTTCAATACCTTTAGCGAGAGACCAAGGTTACGTCATCATAGCGGCGAAACTGGAGGAGGCCGTCGGCGACGCAAAGCAGCGGGCTCAAAAAGGTTTTCGCCTTGGTCACGTTCCGGCATCGATCGAAGCTCGCTTTACTCGGAAATCCCCGGTTTCGCGAGTCGAGGTCAGACGTCTCGACTCCGACTATCTCCTGCCACGGGGTGGCGCAAGTAAAGAACTGTTTACTCGAACGGTGGTAGTTGTTGGATGCGGGGCGATCGGCTCTCATGTGGCGAAAGACTTAGCTTCGCTGGGAATAGGTCGAATTCGGTTGATCGATCCAGAAGCGTTAACCGCCGAGAATATCCATAGACATGCGTTGGGCGTGACTTATTTAGATCAGAAGAAAGTTGCGGGTATGCGGCTACTTTTGAATACGCATTACCCTCACATCTGTATCGAAGACCGGGCCGAAGACATCCGAACGATATTGGATAAAGATGGCAGCTTCGTTTGGGAATCTGATTTGATAATCACGGCACTGGGAGACGAAACGTTAGAGCTATACCTAAATGATTTTCTGGGCCAACGGATGCCGCGAATGCATACTTGGGTTGAACCTCTAGGTATCGGCGGGCATGTTTTAGTTACAGGATTGGGCAATCAGCGAGGATGCTTCCGGTGTTTGTTTGACAGGGACGAAGTCATAGGCCTTCATAATCAGTCTGCTTTTGCCGCGCCAGGGCAACAATTCCAACCCGCGTTTGCCGGATGCGCAGGCACCTTCACTCCTTTTGGTGGTGTCGACGCAGACCGCACCGCGAATGAGGCTGCCCGACTCGCTTCACGAGTATTGTTGAACCGACAAACATCGAACCTTCTCATTAGTTGGAGAGGTGATGATGACGAGTTTTCGAGAGCAGGCTTTCAGTTATCCGCTAGAGGGAAGATGCTGGAGCCGGGCGATCGCAGCATCGAAACTTCCTTCGCGCGAACGGATTGCTTGTCTTGTGGACCAACTTCATGAAATTCTCGCGCCCCAACGGCGGTACTGTCGAGTTTCAAAAATCCGCTTTGGAGATCATGTCCCGATATCGACAGCTACGTAGGCGCGATGCGGAAGCCGGCGGGATGATACTCGGTAGACTAGTTGTTGAATCGAGTGATTTGATCATCGATGAAGTTACGGAGCCTGGTAAACGCGATGGAAAGGGTAGGTTCTTCTTTATCCGGCGCCGCCCTGCAGCGCAATGTCGCGTGAATGAAGCGTGGCTTGCGTCGAACGGCACACGAAACTATCTGGGAGAATGGCACTCGCATCCAGAAGATGATCCGTCCCCGTCAACTGTGGACGTAGAAAACTGGCTTCGCATAAGTTCTCAGGCTCGATTTGAGCAGGACTTCTTGCTCTTCGCTATTGTGGGACGACAAAGGACAAAGCTGTGGGAGCTTGGGAAGATTACCGGTGACTTACAAGAACTAAAGATCAAATGAAAGAGTGGGTTGGTGGGAGGCGTTTGAAATCAGAATTCCAAACGGCGGACGAGGAGGAGGTGTGTAGCTGAGTTGTACTTACTTCTGAAGTTTAACGATCGCGTGCTAGAACACTTTAATGGGCAAGCTAGTCGCTACACATTAGATTGGACACCTATGGTCTGAAAAGTTCACATAAGATCTTGATCCGTCTCTTCTTGGGACTGCTCGTCCATTGACCCTTCCGAATCTTCGCCACCGACAATCATCGCCTCGATATGTTTCACCGCCTCGCGTTTCTGTTGATTTTTCGCGTCCGGGGAGGCGCTCGGATCGGTAACTAGTGGCGGCCTGTCATCATCTCCAGGGAACAAGAGTGCGTCAATGTGCCTTTGAGCATCACGTTTGAAGTGTTTTCTTGCTCGAATGTAGAACTGAAGAGTTGTACGCGCCGACGAGTGTCGCATTAGCTCGTGGACGACGGCGATATTGACGTCGGCCGCAAGTAAACAGGTTCCAAAGGTGTATCTGAAAGCGTGCCAGTGAACCCACCTTGTGACGCCTGCTTCTTTGGATGCCGGGCGGATGAATTTCCTCATTGCGTGTTTTGAATCCATTGGGGTTTCCCCCTTGTTCTCGATGCTCGCGAAAACCCAATCACAATCCCGTTTATAAGGCGTGAACTTCCTCCACACACACAATGCCACTGCAACTGAACGAGCCATAGGTAGTGTCGATCGAGAAGATTTCGTTTTACATGGGCCGATTTGACCATAACAATAGTTTCGAGTGATGGTCACTCGATTATTTTCAAAATCGAGGTCTCGCCACTGCAGCCCAAATATTTCGCTTTGCCTAAGGCCAAAAGATACGGCTACGAGTACCATCTCGCGATACGGCGATTTCAAGGCCGCTACGATCTGGCGGACTTCTTTATCCTCAAATGGATCTGGATCCTTTTGTGGTGTGGCGCTTTGCTTAACCAGCTTCATGACGTTCTTTCCTTGTTCCAGCCATTCGCATTCGATCGCATGATTTAAGAGGCGTCGCATGAGATTGCGGATCTTCGCTTTTGTTGTATCGGCGAGTGGCAGGCCATCGTTCCGACGGAGGTTCTTAAGCCAAGTACGCACTTTTCTGACTCGCAATTCGCGAATATTAACCGAGCCCCATTTCGGTCGTATCCACCGGTTCACAATCTGCGGAACCAGATGCTGCGTTGATGCTGAGAGTGGTTCACTCTCACTAAAGAGAATGGTTTTGAAGAAATGATCGATCAGATCTGACATCGAAACATTTCGCGGTTGACGTCGGTAGGTTTCCTCGTTGATTTTCATTCTAAGACCATTTACAGCCTTTGCAGCTGCCTCCTTTGTTGGGTATTTAGTTATTGGACCAATGCAGTGGGTATGACGAATGCGAATTCCATCAGCAGTCTCCTCCCGCCAAAGGTATTGCCAAACGGATGGCCCTTTCTTCCGCTTGACGAGTCGGATGGATCCTGCCTGGTACTGTCTGCGCATTAATTCTCGTTTGCTTAGTCTTCTTGCGAAGCGAGAGTGCTATACGCCAGCGGAAGAGATATGAGAAGAGGGTGGACTCGAAATGTCGTGGGTAGGTGACATTTCCAAAAACAAAAAGGTTGAACATCATGGCGCTTATGAATGTTTTGCTTTTAACTTGCACTAACTGTCGGAGAACGAGTGCGGCTGACTATGGTATTGAAATCGAGAGCATTCCCAGGAGAGAGACATGGCTGGTCTGGGGTTGTGTCCGTTGCGATACCAATCATCGTTGGCTAATTCCAACGGGCCGACTTGTGGAAGACACCGCGGCGAAGAGTCTTCATAATTCCGTTGCCCACCATAAAGCCCGTCGCCGTAAGAACATCTATGCCCGATTACAGGGTCTTGCTGAAGAGGACCAAAGGAGTGCTTTATTCGGCGAATTAATATGGTGGTGGCGTAATGAGGCCGGACTTTACCAGACAGTGGCGGCCGCCGCTGTCGAACTTACGAGTCGCGAATGGATGAGAATCGAAGCGGGTAAGGTTCTTCCTCAACCAGATAACCTTGAAAGAGTTGTTCATGCCGTACGTGGTTCCATGGATCAAGCTTTTCGCATCATCGGGTCGAACCGGCAGTGGAAACCAGAGTTTGTTAAGCGTCTGAAGTCATTACAAGAGCGCTTGTCTCGTGATGAACATTTTCAGGTCGTGCGTAAGGGAGTAAAAATAACATCGCCTGATGTTGAACTCGCCTTGGACGCGTTTAGGAATGTGTTGCCGGCAGAACCGGACGAAGACAAATTTCTAATTCTGGCTCACATTATTTTTCAATCATATTGGACTAGGAAATTGGGCGGAACAATTACGGTCGACGATGAGAGGGCTGAGATCATCCCCGTTGTGATGAAGCTCGCAGATACTTTCGAGAGGTGTGAGAACAAAAGGGCGAAATATTTTGTTGTTGATCAAATGGTTCGGATTGCGGAAATGTTCATGCGAAAGGAAGAAATTGCCGATTTTGTTCAACATTTTCTTCGCACCTGTTTCAACTCTCGCGCCGCGGATGAGCAGACGGAGGCAAGAGTTGGCGCCGAATGGAAAGAATTGACACCAACTGAAAAGCTTGTGCTAACGCTCTATGACCTTACCAATAGCAAATACAAGCCACGACTGGCTAAACTATGTAAGAACCTTAGCGCGACTGAGCGGCGATCTGAATGGTCGTTCTTCGTCGAGCGTTAAGCTGCAGTATTTGTTCGCGAGACGCTCTTGTTAAGATCGCCGCTTCGTCCGTTCAAGCCTACCTACACACGCGGCATAATCATTCGCACAATCCGTTTCTGTGCGCGTCGTTTCACCTTAGAGATTGCTTGAGAATAGATCTCGACGGTAATTCTCACGGTTCCGTGGCGCATCAACTCCTGGACCACCTTAATATCCTCGCCGTTAGCAATGAGCATGGTTGAAAACGTGTGGCGGAAGGTATGCCAGGTAATTCGCTTCGTGATACCGAGTCGAAGGGCAGCAGCGCGGATGATTTTCGAGATGAGAAAATTCGGCGAGTAGGGAAGTTTTCCGCGCTTAGATGTACTGGCGAATACAAAATCTTCCTGTGTGTTGTACTTTGACTGCTCGCGCCAGGTCGTTAACTCCCGTGCGACGAAATCAGCAAGCGGCAACGGTTTGTTTGAATTGTGGGTTTGCACTTTCCCACTATACGGTTGAATATTGAGCGCCGGACGTAAACGAGCAGATTGTCGAAATCTATATCCTGCCATTGCAGCGCGAGCAGCTCGCTGCGCCGCATTCCGGTGGTCGCGGCGAGTAACACCATTAGGTTGAAGGGCGATGCGAGTTGTTCAATCAAGCTGCGAATTTCGTCCGGGGAGAGTATTTCCGGGTCCGTTTGTCGAGCTGCGCTTTGACGTACATGGGTGATTGGGTTCTTTCCTTGCTCCAACCACTCATATCGGATTGCATGATTGAATAGGACGCTCATCAGATTCCGTATCTTGGCTTTGCTGGAATTTGCCAACGGTTGGTTATCTTTACGAGTGAGTTGTCGAAGCCATTCTTCTACGGCGACGGTCCTGACTTCACGGATATCGAGTGGCGCCCAGTGAGGCCGTATCCATAAAAGCAGAAAGTCACGGTAGATGATCTTGGTGGCTGCAGAGTACCAATCGGATCGCTCCCCTAATTCCTTCTGGATGTAGTGGTCGACGAGTTCGCTCATGAGTAATGCTGTGTAAGGTTGCCGATTGCAGGCTTCATTCACACTCACCCTGAGACCGTTGATTGCATCTGAGGCTTCCTGCTGCGTGGGATATTGCTCAATAGTTCCGATGATTGTCTTGCGGCGTACTAGGCGACCTTTGGGGCCGACTTCGCGCCACAGGAACTCCCAAACGGGCGGACCTGTCTTTCGTTTTGCACACCTGAGGTAACCACGCTGATGTCTCTTTCGCACGTTAACTTTTCTCCTTAGTTTAGTTTTTCGATAGTACGATTTGCCCTTACCGTTTGGGCAGAGTTCGCCCTTTCAAATTGCTTCGACTTGAAACAACTCTCATTGATTGATCTTTTGACTTTTGATTGCTAGCGGTGACCGTTGGATGCGGATCACGACTCGGAATTGCGCGCTAGGTAGGAGCTGCTATTAGCTCTAAAGAATCAATCTTCAGTCGCGCCGTACATTTGCCTTGCGCCGTCACTGTGCATGAACCACCAAGTGTAAATGCCGGCCGGCCAACAAATTAATATCAGTACCGAGGCAGAGAACATCGCTAGTTTTCTACCAATCGGCTTTTTCTTCCACATTGCTATAGCTGTCGATAACATAAGAACTGAGACTAGAAGAACAAAAGCAAAGATGATAATTGCCAGAGGAATCTCGTCGCTGCGCCTGACGTTCTTAGCAATGATCCATGGCGACGCCAAGAGGCCCAGGGTAAAGAAGCTACCAATGACCACGTGGATGCCGACGAGAGTCTCATTGTGATCCTTCGCCGTCATAACGATAAGCGGGGATTTCTAACCATCGCCTAAGTAATTCTGTTATCTTAAGCAGCCTAGAGAGTCTGCATTCTTTAGAATCCTAGACTGCATGTGTAGCTCACCAACCCGAGTTATCGAGTGATGAGCATCGCCGCAGAGTTTGGAACAATCCAACTCACGGCGAATCGAGTACGTAATTGCAGGCTAGATACAATCGTATCTACCAAACGCGGTGGAGTCAAGATTTCGCGCTCATCGGGAGGTTTTATCCGATGAAGCGCACGGTTCGGACAAAACCTGCTCGGCTGGCGCAAAAGCTTAAGCAGGTTCGGCAGCAACTAGGATTGTCGCAGAATGAGCTACTCGATCGACTAGGTTTTGGCCAGCATCTGTTTCGAAGCAACATTTCGCAATACGAACGTGGGGACCGTGTACCGTCGCCAGTGGTGTTGTTACATTACGCGCGCCTGGCGAAAGTAGACTTAGCGGTATTAATTGATGATGGGTTGGAGTTGCCCGACCAACTTCCCGCTCCGACAAAGAAGGGTAACAAGGGGTCTGGCTCACCCGACAAAAAGGATTAGGCTTTCAGAATTAACTGTCAGTGACGCATGAAACCAGAGGCTCGGCATAAACGTTTGCGCCTGACATGAAAAGGTCTTATTGCTTGCCTGAATCAGCATTCTCCGACATTGTTCGTATCTCGTCGGGTGTTGGCATAACGATACCAAAGCGCTTGAGCCACTCATCGCGAAATTCTACGATTATCCGTAAATTCATAGAGCCTACCGAAATCAGGAATTGAGAGCGAGCGTCCGCGGGTAGTTCGTGTGCCTGTCCACATTCGATGGATTTCTTGACGATCCAGAACTGTGAGCATCGATCACGGACTTCTGGGTCTTCGAAGGAAGCGGTGTCGATATTGTGCGCGAAATGATTTCGTATGCGTCGTACCAATGTCAGGTCTCGGTAGCTGTGTTCGTCAATATACCCAAGCGCGAGGCAAAGACTAATGCGGGAAGAAAAAGTTGACGCGGCTCCATTACCTGTGAACAAATCGTCAACTACTGGATTGTCTATAAATTTTGTGCGCAGAACCTGTTCGAGAAGAACCTCAAGATAACTAGCAGCGAGGATTGCGGCTGCACGATCGCTCTCTTGGTGGAAAATGTGAACGATATCACTATATTGATCGATATGGTTGAAGAGATGGTCTCTTGACATCCTTTTTCTGCGAGTGATGCCCTAACGGATGATCCAGCCGAGGCCATTGGCAGTTAACGATTCTCAACGATCGAACCGGATCGGTTAAATAAATGTCGGAAAAACGGGCGGGGCCCTCCCACAAGCCCCACCCTAAGGCCACGTGTCCTCACCCCACGCGACCACTTCGCCCACCGGGGAGGCGGGCGCTGCGAATCTTATTTCCCTTCACAAAGGAAATCAACTTTTTTCGTAAGAGGTCGAACCGCTACAACTGATGACGATTGGTTCAAGAAACACTCGACTCTTTTTTTGCTGGTCTAGCCCCAAAACAATCCCGAGGTTCTAGTTGGTAATTAGATTCAAGATGATGCAGTATTAGGCTCTAGCCTGCCCTCGCTCAAGAGATGGAATTCTCTTTATTAGCTGAGTGATGAGCCCACAACTTAAAGACGCATTTCTCTGTCATAACAAAGCTGACAAAGACTGGGTCAGAGAGCTTGGCAGTTATATTGAGCAACAAACAATTGATGGACTTCCAACATCTCGGCATCTAACTGTCTTCTTTGACGAATGGGATATCGACTATGGTGAAAATTTCATCAACCGAATGAATCAGGGACTTGAGGTAGCGAGGAATGTTGTAGTTGTAATGTCCCCGGAGTTCTTCGAATCAGGCTGGACAAACTTTGAGTGGACAGATGTCGTCGCTGAAGATCCATGGGGTATCAAGAAGAAGTTGGTGCCAGTTTTACTCCGCGATGTGTCAAAAGACGGCGGTAGAAGAATCGTGCTCCCGGCACCGTTCAAATCCCTGCGATATCTTGATTTTCGCGACAAGAGATCATTCGAACGCGAGTTCATCAATTTGTTGGGCCGGATTAGAGGCTTGCCACCGAGCCGCGGTTTGTCAACGCCAACCGCTTCTAAGGTGCCTGTCAGAATCGCCGAAAACATAGATGAGTCCTGGGCCGCCGATAATGTAAGGGACGTCGTTCTGGGGAATCTCTTAGAAGTGCATTCGTTTCCTGCGACTATTTGGAGTGGTGCCACAACCAAGAACAGCTCAGAAGAAATCTGGGCCGAAGCCCCAGAGGCTGAAGCTCATATCATCAGGAACAAGCGAGTCTGGACGTTAGCGAATCTGCAACTTGAGTCATGCCAGTTGAGAAGTGTCATTGACGGCGCCACCGTATTGAGTAGTTCAAGTAGAGATTGGATTGTAGACGAAGAAAGGATCCACTGGTGGATCACTTTGCTAAATAAAGCTCTGAAAGCTCACCTTAGTAAATTGGCAATCAAGCGCGAGGATGGTGGCCGCTTCTTTTTCCGGCCGAACCGAGACGGTTCGGATCGCGTTTGGCAAAATGCTGATGATCCGCAACGCACGGTAGCAGCCAAGAAGATAAATCCATTGGACGGCAGTGTGTTTTGGGTTCATCACGCAGCTCGTATTAGGTTCAAACGAATTGGGGATCGGTTCTTCTTGATGATCGATCCAACTTATCTGTTCACGTCCGATGGTAACCAACCATTGGCAGGGCAAGAGATGGGTAGAATGGTGATTATGTGGGGTGGGAGGCAGCGAAATGATTCGATCCTGAGGAACTTTTTGTTTTGGGCCAAGACCATGGCTCGAAGCGATCGCCTGATTGAGATCCAAACCGGTGAGCAACCGATTGTTATATCGGCGATTCCCGCAATCTCCGTGGCTCCTAAGGGGATTGCGTCGGATCATATCCGTATTGGTTCATTGATGAAGACAGTTGATCAAGATCTTGAGGAAGCCGCTAAAGATGTTGAGATCGTTCCGGCAGAAGCGGTTGAAGATATCCATGAAACGACAGAGGACTAGGCACGAAGCTCAATCAAGACGAGAAGCCGATCTAGATAATCTGATCGCCAGTTCGCCACCCATTTTCGACAGCTTTGTGGTCGATGAGCCTAAGCTCTCTTTTGCCCAGAGCTTGACATCGGTCGATCCGAAGACGGGGCTGGAGCAATTTGGGCCATCATCAGGCGACAAACCGTCGATCAGGATCGGAATAATTGGAACTGGTGACGGAATCGATGCTTTCGAGCGATATCTTCAAACCTCTCGCACTATCATCGAACCTGGGAAAAACTCGCGCGGCAAATTCTATGATCCATTGTGTTTTCCAGATTTCCCGGGTGCGAACCCAAATGCCTCATTCAGGTGTGAATTCATATCTGATTCAAACATCCAGCGAGCCATTCCGATCCATCTGTTCGAACAGGCGGTTCGTTCGAATGACGCGTCCACAAGGCTCCGTCAGGTTATTGAATTGGTCATTAAAGAATTAGAAACTCTTTCAGATTCTGAACCTACACCGGATCTCGTTGCTGTGGTGATGCCACCAATAGTCGAAAGAGAGTGCGCGACGGTCGGACTCGAATTGCGTCATACCAAACTTGTACTTTCACCCGGCGAGAGAGTAGAGAAAAAGCTCAGGCGTCAACAACAGAAAACTGGACAGGATTATTTCGCGTTTGACTTCGGCGATACGGGGTCGCCGAGTAAGGGTGGATACTGGAACTTTCACCATGCACTTAAAGCGCATGCGATGCGGTATGGCCTGCCAACTCAATTAGTGTGGGAGCCAAGGCTGCGAGGCGAAGGTTTGACTCAAGATCCCGCATCAATGGCTTGGAATCTCTTCACCGCGATGTATTACAAAGCGGGCAACATCCCGTGGCAACTACAAAATGTTCCCCCTAACACCTGTTTCGTTGGAATTTCATTCTATAAGCAAAGTCCGTTCGCAGATGCGGAAATGCAAACGAGTCTAGCTCAGGTTTTCTCCGGTTCCGGGGAGGGTATTGTTATAAAAGGGCAAAAGGCCGTTATCAATAAGAAACGTGACAAACGAGCGCATCTAGACGAAGGAGGCGCAGAGCAATTGCTGAATCAGGCGCTCAACCTATATGAACAGCACCATCACACTAAACCATCTCGCGTCGTACTGCACAAATCGTCGCGCTATTGGCCGGAGGAATTAGCTGGATTTAGAAAAGCGCTAGGTAATATTTATAGCTACGATTTTCTGACGCTAGAAAAAATGGATACTCGCTTCATGCGATTAGGAAAGGAGCCGCCTCTTCGGGGCACCGTTATCACGTTGGCACCTCGACACCATGCGATCTTCACGGTTGGGTATGTCCCATATTTTAGAGCCTACCCCGGGATGCGAATTCCTAATCCGCTGGAAATTATTGAGCATCATGGCGATTCGACAACCCAGCAGATATGCTCTGAGCTAATGGCGCTGACGAAGATAAACTGGAACAGTTGCAGTTTCGCCAGCAGTGATCCGATAACAATTCTGTTCGCGCGTACGGTTGGTCGCATCCTTACGGAATTGCCGAGAGATGTTCTGCCACAAACGAAATACAAGTTTTATATGTGAGTACATCCGGCAAACCATAATCCGTCCGGTATGATCAGCGCCGGGAAGCGGTCTGATGTTTAGTGTGCCGAAAGTAATCGAAGGGGACACAAGATGTTGTGGTCAGGGTGTTGATTTTCAAAATCTGTGTTTGAGGTCGAAATTTCCTCTTTCGCGAGTTACTACGAGCGCAATATCTTGTGCTTTGGTGTGATAATTGATGATCCGTTTTCAAAATCGGGTCTGATAATTCCTTATTATGTAAGCTGACGTCGCAGCCGGATTTTAAGAACATTGGATAGGGCCCCACGCAGTTTGACGAAAACGATATCAAACTTAAGGCCTCCATTCTCGATCCCATCCTTTGTTTGGTTCAGAAGTCCGTGTGTTGCCGCCGTGAAAGAGAAGCGACCCATTGTAATTCAACGGCACTTCGCGGCATGGATAGCACTCTACCGCACTTGAGAGAACGCGTCGGACACCTTATTGGACGTTTAATGGACGCGTAGTTGTGTGCTTCACAACGCACTCGATGAGGTCTTGTTAAGGTTGCTGCCGTCTGCGGCATACTCTCTGCTTTCCGGATCGGCTTTTGAATTCTGATCGCGACGTGAATCTCGAGTTAGAGAGTTGATTGAATAAGAGAATGTTCCCGCCAAATCTCCATGGCGTTCACTGACGGGGTCTGCGGCGTCCGCAAAAATATTTTTCGATTAACAAGGCGTCGTGCTATGAAATGTTTTTCAACTAGCCGCCACTAATACTTAGGGGAGGTCGGGCGTAGTTAATATTGACAAACATCTTAGCGAAGCTATAATCCGGCGCACAATCGAGACCGTTCTATCGTGGGTGCAATTTGCTTACGGCAAGTCGGCAGCTTCAAGCTCACACCAACTCTAACCGATTTGATTTGGCCTTAACGACTACGCAATCGAACATTTTGAAATGGTTTACTCGAATGGATGAAGTAATCGAAAACTCTTCTGCAAAGACGTGCCAGATCAGAGTTCTGATCGTCGCGGACGGAGACATTCACTTCAAGCCGCGGGACGACGGATTTTCACTGACCGAATTTGTTGCCGCACTGGAAGAGTCTGTGCGACCGTGGGAACAATTATCGATTACCAAGGCGGTCCGCGACCAGGCAGACAGAGACGACTGCACGCCGATTAAAGGTTTCATATTCAACAACAAGTCTTTCAACATCGACCTATACGACGAGGTTTGGCTGTTTGGACAAGTAGACGAGGAAAATGAAGCGGCGGTTCTGTCAGAGAGCGAGAAAAGATGTCTTTACGATTTCATGAACCAGGGAGGCGGGGTGTTTGCCACGGGCGATCACGAGAGTCTCGGGTTTCCTCTTTGTGGAAGTGTTCCGCGCGTCCTCAGCATGCGGAAATGGCAGTTCAAGAATGCCCCAGCTGAATTGAAGGCGCCTGGACGAGAGGACCTCACTCGCATCGACACGCTGCGCATGGGTGTAACTTCCGGGTTTCAATTGACAGACCAGACTGACGTTGTTCCTCAGGAAATCAGACCTAAATTTTACGGGAACGCCGGCGGGGCATCGTATCCGCATCCGATATTGGCCGACCGAGACTTCGCGATTACTGTGATGCCGGATCACATGCACGAAGGTGAATGCACGCTTCCTAAGGATTTAACCAGAGCATTTAGTTTTGACGGCGGCGAAAGTGTTGATGAGTATCCGCGGTGGCCAAACACCGACGAACACTCAAGACCGGACACCGTTGCGATTTCGACTTCTGGCGGCGGCGCTTTGACCGAGGACGGGCGTATCTTTCCGCCGGTCGAACCAAAATCTTTCTTCGCAATTGTGGCTTACGACGGTCACCTAGTAGAAGATCCCAATGCCAACGGCGCCGGCGCTCGGCTGGGTCGAGTAGTTGTCGATTCCAGTTTTCACCATTTTCTCGATCTAAATCTTAAGGGGTTCAAAGTAGACGGTGTGCCAACACCAGACTATCTTGCCTTCAAAAAATACTATCGCAATACCGTCAGTTGGCTTTATCCGGCCCAGCGCAAGTTCGACTACTACATGTCGCTCCTTCTGCAGGTGCGGTTCAGTGGCGCAATGATGGCCGAGCTGACGACGAAACCGACTTTCAGCCTGGAACAAATCCTGCGCGCGGGCTACCTTTCGCAACGCGCGATTACAGCAGCTCTGTCCAGCGGCGAAGCGATCGTCTGCGCCCTGGCGATGTTGATGAACCTGCCGCTGGATCGGAGAGCCGAAATAGAGCAACTCATCAACCCCTGGTTGCCGCTGCCACTGAAAGTGATTACCGCAAATCCAATTCTTAATTCGGATTTTTTTGTAAACCTGATTCTTGGAATCGCGATATTGAACATATCCTCGGCGCTGCCGACCGACAAATTTGCAGCCGCGGACGCTTTGAGGGAAACCAAATTGCTGGAGGAGGAAATTTGGCCGCGGATTGCAGAAAGCGTGGAGACAAAGCTCGTTGGTTTGCTTGACGTGGTCAGGCTTTCGCAGCAGTTGCTGGCGAATTTTTAGCGGCCGGAGTTAAGGATTTGCCGGCAATGTTCGCGGGTTGGACGGATGACATTACGCCTTCGGTATCGCCGAAAGCTCACACGTAGGAGGACAAACATGAGTTTATGCAGAATTGGAGAGAGTTGGAATTGTCGCGTAGCTGGTAACCCTGACGGCCAGCTCCGGATTACTAATGTTGACGGCCACGGGGGCTTCGAGGGAACCCATGGCGGCGTTGCGGTTGTCGGTGGACGCTGCGACGACGTTTCCATAAGCTACGCGAGGCCCCGCCATGGGAGTTACCGCGGCACTTTCCAGGGCGATGATATTCACGGCTGGCATTCGCGCACCGACGTGGCGAAAAGGAAAAAGGGAGCGTCGCCCGACGACAAGCACGGGGCGCCGCCCGACGACGACGAATGGGTTGGAACGCACACCTAAAACCGTCAAATCATCGAGGTATAATCAAAGCTCGGTAATCAACAAAAATCGATGGCACCAAGCATTGTTCGCGTGTTCGTCGCAAGCTTTCTTTTTTACTTCGCATCCGCGAAGATCTACTCACATGCGCTGAGTCCGGCAAGGACGAAATCATTTGTTGTCGGCGCGGCGTCCAAGTCACCTTCGTCGCGCCGCCTTCACGGAATTCGGCAGTCTGCCCCTCAGCAACCTGTGACGCGCTTGCGCGCCGGTGAAACCTGCGACGAACAGATTTCGCGTGGCGAGGTGCATCATTTTGCGGTTGAGTTGGGCGCTGGTCAGTACGCTGACGTGACTTTCGAATGGCTCGGCATGAATCTTGGAATTGCCGTCATAGATCCGGGCGGTAGGAAAGTTTTGCCAACTGATGCGGTGCTAAGCAGCAACGGTCCGCTTTCGATTTCAATTCTGGCTGACCGTGCCGGCGTCTATCGATTGGATGTCACACCAATCGTAAGACCGAAGATTCAGGGCAAGTATCAGGTAAGGCTCGGTGAGCCGCGCCTGCCAACCAACGAAGATCGCAGCCGGTTAGAAGCACAAACCCGACTAAGCCAGGCGCAGGGAGCGCTTTTGAGCAGAAACTTTGAAGGTTATGCCGAAGCGATCGCTTTGTATGGGGCCGCGCACGACGCCAACGGCGCCGCGCGCGCGTGGATGCTCGGCGGAGATGCCTACAAAGAAGCGCGCGATCTGGCGAACGCAAAGGCGAGTTACGAAAAGGCAGCGGCAATTTGGAAGCTCAGTGGCTACCACCGCGGTGAAGCGTACGCGGTGATTAGCCTGGGTGCGCTTGAGCGATCGTCCGGTTCACTGAACGCGGCGGTTGAATATTACAAACAGGCGGAAATGTTATTTGCGCAAATCTCGGATCTGCGCGGACAAGCGGATGCTTTATACGGGCAGTCGTTCACTCTCATGGTATTGAACCAGCCAGTTTTGGCGATCCCTTTGCTAGAACGTGTTATTCAGATCCGACAATCGTATGGGGATGTGATTGGTGAAAGCAGCGCGCTGAACATGATGGGCGACGCTCATAGAATAATTGGCGAAGCCGATAAATCAGCTGGATTCTACGACCGCGCTGAGAAAAACCTGACCGGTCTAGAACACCGGAGCTTGGAGGTGGCGATAACCGCGAACAAGGCCCTCATCGACCAGGATCAAGGATTCTGGGAATTGGCAGTAACAGAGTACAGGCAGTCTTTGAAAATATTTGAGATCATCCTCGAACAGCCGGTTCCCGCCGCTTGCGCATCCGCTCCATCCGCTAAAGACGCTCCGGTATGCCGTTCTGCGGCAGCTGTGCTCGACAACCTTGGACAGACTTACACAACCCTCGGACTATTCGAGCAGTCCGCGGAACAACTCCAATCGGCGCTTTCGATTTGGGAGGCACTTAAGAATCCGTCGGGTCAGGGTCTCACTATGCTTCACATTGGCAATGCGAAGTTTCTGCAGGGTCGATTAGATGCGGCATTTGCAGACTACCAAACGGCTCTCAAACTGCTTCCGCCTGACAATGAGTCGGCAATCGCCCTCGCCAACACTTATCTCGGTTTGATACACACGACGCGCGACGAACCCGGACGCGCGCTTGCCTATTATCGCGACGCGTTGCCGCTGCAACGGGCCACAGGTGACAGGCTGACACTGGCGATTACCCTCGACAACCTCGGCATGGCTTATCAATTAACGGGGGACACGGCTGAGGCCATGGCCCACTTGTCAGAGGCGCTCACGATCTGGCGCAAGATTAAGGATCCTGACGGCGAGGCGTTAACGCTTTATCACCGTGCGATCGTTGAAGCAGCTACAAGCGATCTGAGCGCCGCCAATCGCAGTTCAGAGCAGGCACTGAAGTTGTTGGAGTCTTTCCGTACCCGGCTCCGCGCTGAGCGATCCCGCATCGCCTATCTGGCAACGAAACAGGATTACTACAAACTCGATATTGATCTGAAAATGCGGCTCGGCACCGTGAGCGCGAGCGACAGTTATGTCGCCGCAGCCATCGAATCAAGTGAAAAAGCCCGTGCCCGTGTGCTATTGGACGAGTTAAGCGAAGCCAAAATATTTTCAGGTATAGTCGCCACTAGTTTAGAGCCGCAGCTAACGACCCTGGGTGAACAAAGAGCGGCTTTGGATCGCTTACTGGAAACGAAGACAGAAGCGCGGTTCAGGCTGAGCGAGGATTTTACCGAGCCAATCGGCAGGATTGACAAAGACATAGCGACGATTCGCGCTAAGGCGGCGCAGATAGATGCTGAGATCAAGTTCACTAGCCCGAGATTTGACGCGCTTTCGAGACCGCAGCCCGCTTCATCACGTCAGATTCAACAGCAACTCGATCCCGACACTGTTCTCCTCGAATACTCACTCGGCGAGGAGCGCAGTTACGTCTGGGCCGTCACCTCAAATTCGATCGAGGGATTTCAGCTGCCGGCGCGCAGTCAGATCGAGGCGGCGGCGAATCAGATTACTAAATCACTGGCTGACCGGAATCGAACAGTCAACGGCGAAACGGGCGCCCAATACGAGCGCCGGCGCGGGCAGGCTGAGAAAGACTTTGATGCTGCTTCCGCGGAACTGAGCGATCTGGTGATTCGGCCGTTGCCTCCGTTACTCCGAACCAAACGTTTGGTGATCGTGGCCGATGGCGCACTGCAGCGTGTGTCCTTCGCCGCCCTGCCGCTTCCACGTGCCGGTCCACAACCGCAGCGACGTTTGATTGAGGATCACGAAATCGTTTATGAGCCGTCAGCGTCAGTGCTCGCTTTGCAACGCAGCGAGGTTGCAAATCGCCAACCGGCGCCGCGCGCGGTGGCCATTCTGGCAGATCCGGTTTTCAATAAAGACGATGCGCGAGTTGCCTCGGCGTTGGCGCGTCTCAATCCGCCTCGCAACGGTTCGAATTCGAACGGCGGCGTCGGAGGGGAAAATGCGACAAACAAACGAGAGGTCAGTCGAGCGCTCGAAGATATCGGCCTCGGACTCTTTCCGCGATTGTATTCATCAGCGTCTGAAGCGAAAAGGATCATTTCCGTAGCGCCCAAAGGCGAGAACAAAGAAGCGCTCAATTTTGACGCGAGCCGCGAAACCGCGACGAGTGCTGCATTATCGAGTTATCGCATCGTGCACTTTGCCACGCACGCGGTAGTGGACTACGAACATCCGGAACTGTCCGGCATTGTCCTTTCACTTGTCGATCGAAAGGGACAGCCGCAAGACGGCTTCTTGAGACTGCATGACATCTACAATCTCAACTTGTCGGCGGACTTGGTCGTGCTTAGCGCCTGCCAGACTGGCATCGGTAAAGAGATCAAAGGAGAAGGCCTGATCGCTCTGACTCGTGGTTTCATGTATGCCGGTGCGCAACGCGTCGTCGCGAGTTTGTGGAAAGTAGACGATGCTGCCACCTCAAATTTGATGGCCGAGTTCTACAGGCAAATGTTCGTCAACGGTCAGCGCCCAGCCGCCGCCTTGCGCGCCGCCCAACTCTCATTCGCCAAAAAGCATTCACCTGCTGATTGGGCAGGCTTCGTATTGCAGGGAGAGTGGAAATAAATTTCGCTGCAAGTCCGCTTATCTGGATATAATCTGCAAGTTGTCGCACCTCGGTCGCAAGACCCACAGCAGTTGCCTAAACCCAAGATGAGCCGTGACTGGTCCTTAACACAAGAAGCTTGGAATAAGTTGCTCGCGGCTTTTTCCAAAGATCCCGGCGAAGCCGCCCGGCAATACGAGGTATTAAGAATCAAGCTAATAAAATATTTCGATTGGCGGCGCATTCCATTGAGTGAGGATCGTGTCGACGAAGTGTTTAATCGCGTAGCGAGAAGAATTGACGAAGGGCAGAAGATTGACAACGTGGCGGCTTACGCGTTCCGAGTAGCTTACCTGGTTTATTTGGAGGCTATTAAGGAGCCGCAACATGAGGAGTTAGACCCTGAGAAAGCTCCGTCAGATGACAAGCAATTCGTGGACGAGGAGCGAGAGAGACGTCTAAGCTGTTTCGATCTATGCCTGGGACATTTACCCATCGAAAAACGCGATCTGCTGCTGGCTTTTCATCAGGAAGAGCGCCGGGCGAAGATTGAAAATCGTAAAACGCTGGCCGATCAACTTGAGATTACCATCAACGCTCTCAGAATTAAGGTTCATCGAATTCGTAAAGAACTCGAAACGTGTATCTGGAGTTGTTTACGGCACCGGACGCAACACGAAATGTAACGCGCTAAGCCTCACATTTATTAGGGGCGGATAATGTAGTGTGCCGATGCCTGTAAACAGAGCCGAGAACAACAATCCCGCCGGCGATTTTGAAGAAATTGAAATCGCTGAGGAAGAGCTGATCGATGCCTACGTGCGGGGCGAACTTTCGCTCGACGAACGAAGGCTGCTCGAGAAGGGACTGCGAAGTTCGCCCGAGCTCGTCGAGCGCCTGCACTTTGCTCGCCTGTTGGCCGGTGCCGCAGATCGAAGTGCTGCGGCCGAGGCGGTGACGGATCGTCCTCTTGACCCGCTTCCGTCTGCGCGCAAAACATGGTGGCCGTTCGGCCTGAGACTCCGGCCACGACCCGCTTTTCAACCGGCGTTTGCCGCGAGCGTGCTGATCATTGTCATTGGCGCGGCGGGGCTGCTGACCGGTTGGCTGCGCTTACGGCGCGAATCGCAACAACTGGCTGAACAGCAAACAGCGCTTGAAAGACAGAAGTCTGAATTACAGAAATTTGCCTCTGAACAGCGGTTGGCCACAGAGCAACTCAGGACCGAGTTAGAAGCTGCACAACGCCAGCGTGCAGCTGATCAGCAACGGATTACCGAACTAGTTGCGGCGCAGAGTCAAAAATCAAACGCTTCATCTGCTACGGTAGCGACTCTCTTTCTGCCTCGGCTCTTGCGCAGCAGCTCTGAACCAGAGAAATTGAGACCACCTGCCGGAACATCAAAAATCAGACTCTCTTTAGCGGTTGACTCGATCGACTATCGTGGTTTTCTGGTCGAAGTTAGGAACAAACAGGACAAAGTGATCTTCCCACAAAAGGTGCGGCCTCCACGCTCGGGCAAGGTCGTTATGGTCACCATTCCCAACCGTCTTTTGCCGACTGGCGTATACACGGTTCAGCTAAGCGGCATCTCACGTGACGGCACCAGCGAACTCGTCGGCAACTACAGCTTTCGCATCGTGGGCCGGTAATCCCGACCAATGCCTCCAGGCGATCCTTACTCCGCCAAACGCCCGGGATGAAATGTTTTTCGTCCATCACTCACTATAGATGAGGCAAGTATTATCAGCACTTAGAGCGCACGGACAAGGCTGAATCCCGCCATGCCCTGCAAAACAGATTGCCGCACTGACGCGCATGCCGGCTCAGTCGGTCTCGGGAGGTTTGTATGCCAAATAAGCAAATGGCGATAGCAGCATATGTGCTCGTCGTCGCATTAACATTCACCGCCTGCTTCAAAAGCAAAATCGTCGCCAAAAGAGTTCCCACGAGCGGTCCGCCTCTGAACCCTTCGGAACTGAAGGTCAATGGAGTGACGTATGCGTTGCCGCGCACAGTTGTCAAAGTCAGTGTGCCGGTGACGATGGCGAGCGAAAGACCTGGCGAGCTCGAAATTTTCGCGCCCTGTTTCTTTTCGGAAAAGGTCGCGAGTAAGCGAATCACCGCTGACGGCACTTCGTTTAGTATCGAACCTCCTACGTTTTCAACCCGAGGAGAGCCCGATCCAAACCAGCATTTCATTGTCAAAACTAAGGGCGGCTACTTCGAGCATAAATCCATGCTGCTCGAATATACGCCGGAAGGCGTGCTAACCAAAGGTGACGCCGAATCGAAGGATGAGAGTCTTGAGTTTGCAGTCGCAACCGCCAAGACGATCGTGTCGATTGCGGCAAAGGCCGCCACTCCTGCCGGCGCGGCGATCACCGCTTCGCCGACAACCAATTCGGCCACTTTGAGGGTAGCGCGGAACGCCTGCCGCGCACTGGTCGCGGCGGATCGAGCCTCCTTCGCATTGGATGCCGTGAAGGCCGTGGCTAAGGCCGCGCCGCCACCGCATCCTTACGTCGCTACCGCTCAGGCTGCTGCCAATGCTGCGAGGGCTGACGCGGCAAAGGCGGTCCAGGAATTGTCAAATCTTAGATCGGGACTCACCGCAAGCGCGGCTGCAGCTGGCGTTGCCCCAGGCGCTCAACCAGCCGCAATAAATGTGGCGGTGGCGGCTGCCAACTCGACCGCTGAGGCCGCCGCGCAGGAAGCCGCTGACGATGCAATCGTCGATGCCTTTGGCGCGCTTGCACCCACGACCTCAGCAGGAGCGGCTGCGAACGCCGCGGGTGCTAACAGCGAAGCGAAAGCAGCCGGCGAGGCGGCCAGGAAACTAAGCGATATGAAAGCCGAACTCGGGGCGCCTAACCCATTTTCGCTATTACCAATCCCCCCGCCACTGTGTCCCGCTGGTCTTCCTTGTGTACGTAAGCCCGGAGTTCCTTCGCCGCAATTTGTCAATAACTTCGCCAAGGCCGTTGAGGTGAATGACGCCATTAAGCGTTTGCAGGGTCAACGTGACGATTTGGTCAGTGGAGTTGGCGGCACCTCAGCCGGCACGGTCACGCCCGAAACGCTCAACCTGATGCTTAAAGAGACTGATGACACTATCGAGGCTTATCAGAACTCATACTTTCTGGGTACCACGGTAGAAAAAAGTTGGACGGGCCCATTTGAATTTACTCCCACTACTGCAGGGCCCGGAATGCCTTCTCCCGCGGCTTCCGGAACCCTCTTTCTGTTTGATGAAGATATGGGACTCTGCGAAGGGCCGGTCGCAGATGCCTTAGGAATCAAGATACCGAAAAAATTCAAACCGAAAGCTGGTTGTGCTGTGCCTCCTGCCGGCGCTGTTGCGGTGACGGTGAAGGTCGATCGCAAAGGCGACGATGACGGTTTTCTAGGCAACCTGGACGCCGCCCACGCCAGGGACGAAGCCCGCGAGCGCGATAGGGGCTTTTACTACCGCGTGCCCGCCAAAGGCAGCGCCATTCTGCTGGCCGGCGCCAAGGAGCTAGCCAGGAGCGATGTGGTGGTCGCCCAGTTCGGGATTGTCGCGTCGCTACCGGCCTCCTCGTCCGGACGCACAACCCAATATACCGTGAACCTCGATGATTCAACTGGCGCCCTGAAGAATTTCAAGTTGGGATCAGATTCGTTGCTCCAAAAATCTCTTCTCGACGACGCGGCAAGCTCAGCCAACGCGATCATTGATGCTAAGAAGGCGAGGGACAAGAAGAAGGCTGATGAGTCTGATGAGTTGGCCAAAAAGAAGCGGGAACTGGATCTGCTCAAAACCCAAAACGACATCAACACAGAAAAGAAGAAATTGGAGGGCGCTGGCCCACAACAGTAACGCGATAAGGACGCGAATAGATCCGGAGCAAACCAATGGAACGGCAAATCGACTTCGTCTTTTTCGATATTGGAGGAACGCTCGGGGAGCGGAATGCGGCCGGTAATTCATTCCATTCCCCAGCAGCGTTGGCCTGTTTCAATCGATGCGCCAGATGGGTTTGCGCATCGGCATCATCACAACGCTGGGCGCGCAACTCACGGACGCTCAAGCGCTCGATATGCTAAACCAGGCAGGCCTCAAGCAGTTCCTCGATCCGAGTGGTTTTGTTTCGGATCTTGACGCCCTCGCGGCGAAACCAAATGCCGAGATTTATCGTTTCGCCGCCCAAAAGGCAGGCGTCGAGATCGGGCGCTGTTTGTTCGTTGGCGAAAACCTCATTGAAGTGATCGGCGCTATGGTCGCCGGTATGAAAGTAATGTTGAAACCTTGCCCGCCCGGGCGTGACCTGCCGAGTTAAGTCTTGCCGCGGAGGTCGCACAATCGCAAGACCATTGCCAAGGAGGAACTTGATGTGTACCAAGCGCAAACCCTACAACTGTATCGTGCCGCCTCATATTATTGACGGGATGTTGAGGAGCGAATACCAGGAAGTCCGTGATGCGGCGCGGCGAACCCTTACGGCATCAGCCCGCATGCGCACTGAACGTGAGATCATCGGCCAGATTCGTTCAGCTATGATAACCAATGCGGTTGGGATCAAGAGCCGCCGCATTCATGACGCCCAAAAGAAACGTCTCTCGCCGACACAACTTCCCGGGCTCCTGATCCGCCGTGAGAACGATCCGCCAGTGGCGGACGAGTCTGTCAACCAGGCGTACGAAGGTCTCGGCGCGACGTATGACTTCTATAAAGATGTGTTTGGCCGAAACTCGATCGATGATCGGGGAATGACTATGGTGGCCACGGTTCATTTTAGTCAGGAATTTAACAACGCTTTCTGGAATGGAAAGCAGATGGTATTCGGTGATGGTGATAACGTGGTCTTCGTTGACTTTACCCGCTCACTGGATGTAATTGGGCATGAGCTCACCCACGGCGTCACGGACATCACCAATGGTCTCGAATATCACAATCAGTCCGGCGCCTTGAACGAATCTTTCTCTGACGTTTTCGGATCGCTGGTAAAGCAGAAGGTAAACAACCAGAGAGCGGATCAAGCGGACTGGCTCATCGGCGCAGAAATACTGGCGCCGGGCTTTAATGGCGTGGCCTTGCGTTCAATGAAGGATCCGGGCAGCGCCTACGACGATCCACGGTTTGGTGGCAAGGACCCGCAGCCAAAGCATATGCGGGACTTTGTTGTGTTGCCCGACGACGATGATAACGACTCGGGCGGAGTTCACATCAATTCGGGAATACCAAACTTCGTGTTCTACCAGGTCGCGACTACTCTCGGTGGTTTTGCGTGGGAAGACGCCGGCGCGATTTGGTACCAGACACTTAAGCAGCTTTCCGCTCAATCTGACTTTCAGGATTGTGCGGATATTTCTTCGCAAGTTGCCGCTATCCAATTTGGCGCCGGCAGCAAACAACAGCGAGCAGTCCTTGATGCCTGGGACAACGTGGGAATCAAAGTGAGTGCCGCTTTGGCCGCAGTGGCTTAGACCGCACGGCTGCAACCGTTCACGAGCGCTGGCCCCGGACCGAGTATCGAGTCGCGCACCGCGAAATATTCGACTTCAAATACCGGGGCCAGTGCTGGACAAATAAAAGGACAGCCGGTGATACTGAACCGAGGCTGGTCCCATGAAAATTGAGTACTCTAGGACAGGCGGCTTCGCCGCTCCTGCGCTGCGCCAGAAACTGGAAATAGACACCGACGATCTGACTCCCGACGACGCTCGCGACTTACTGGGCCTGGTGAAGCACGCCCAGAGAAGCCGCGTCAACCCTGATCCGCATTCCGATCGCTCTCGGGATGCGTTTCGTTACCGCGTGACGATCACCGACGGCGATGTCACTCATACCGTAACCGCCTCTGATGCCGAAATGCCCGAGGCGCTCGTGCCGCTTATAGATTGGTTAAGTGATCGCGCCGCAAACAAAACTTAGCAATTGCTGGGGGAACTTCAAGTCCTGCCACATCAAAATGGCTTCAAAGTCCTTTTGGAAACCAGCGTCTATTAAGACGACGTCGGATGCTAAGCACATTCGGATTTTCAAAATTTAGCCGGAGAATTTTGGCGTCCCTAACCATTCCGAGTTGGAACCAAATTATTGGTTGGTTGCGCGAAATGGAAACCCTAGACGAGTCGCGGCTTAGCCCTTTAAAGCGATGGTCTTTTGCCAAACTACATCCGCGGGAATACTCCCCCGTTTTATTGGAATCTTTAAGAGTGTCTTTCTCGTCGTCCGGTTCAGGTTTCTTAATGTAGTATTCTCCTTAGATTAGCGACTTTTGATTTGGAATTAGGAATGACTCAGATCAGATGGTTAAAGCCAAGCACGTTGAGCTAATTAAGAAAGGGTCGAGAGCTCGGAATGCTTGGAGAGACAAGAATCCTGATATTGAGGCAACCCTAGTCGAGGCGGACCGATCTCGTGCAATCACTGCAACTTCATGCGGCCGAGATCCCGAAAGATTCGATTATTGTTGCGCCCCACGGCGATCAGTTCTTGATCACGGCAACTCTGGGCCTGTCATCGCGGCAAACACCGCCGAATGACCCGGATTCCGGTGACACTTATTGGCTACTCAGCCGTGTGGAAAATGGAGCATTATTGGATCGTTCAATTGTTCTTTTCACAAACGCTAACTCGGCCACGGTACTAATTAAGTCACGCGCTCTCGAGGCATCGTTGCCGGCCATGGACTCAGTGGAACGATTTTCCTTGTACCGGCGAACCCGCACCTGGCCGCAGCAGTCAACTGCGGAAACCGGGTGGCGGGAGCCCGGGACTTCTAATCCCCAAGGATGGTTTATTCGCGGAAACTTTTTTATTGGGGCGCGTTCAGCTTACTAGCTGTAGCGACGGTAGCCTTCTGCAGCGTTTCCGCTGAGAACACTATCAGGCCGAGTGGGATAATAATTCATCATTCTGCCATTCCGGCTTCGACAGACTCCGGATCCGTCGACGTCACTCTTATTGATAAAATTCACCGCGCGAGAGGTTACCGTACTTTTTATTGGGGACGCTTTTACGACGCAGGATATCATTACATCATTTTGCCAGACGGCACGGTTCAGCAGGGCCGGCCCGAACACTGTAAGGGAGCTCATGCCCGGGGTTACAACTCCTACTTGGGAATTTGTTGGGTGGGGGACTTCAGTTCAAGAGATAACCCCTACGGTGAGGAAGGATTGATGCAACCAACTGAGGCGCAGATGCGTTCGCTCGTAGGACTCTGTCGTCATCTAAAACGGAAATATAATATTCCGTTGCAATCGACAGACCTCACCATGATGTGAACTCGAGTACCGAGTGTCCCGGAGATCGGTTCCCGTTTAGTTCCTTCCTTCACGCGCTCGCGAACGAATAGAGTTTTGTCCCGTTTGGATTTATTAAAGGCTTACTAAAGAGTGCGTTGCCTTCGTCGATTAGCCTCTTTAATCTTTGCCTTCAGCAACTCTTGGGCTAATTGCTTATCCTTTACCGTAACGTGCGTAAAACTGTCAGCGTCACTTTTGCCATCGAGTTCAACTCATGTTCTGAACTCGCAATGTTCGCCTATAATGTCTGACTTTAATTCTAGAGACAGGCTTCGGGGCTATGCTTAACAGCGGTTGCGCTCCGGAGCGAAGCGGATGCTGGTTCAGACACATAAGAAATTCTCGGAAATGCTACAGGCATTCTGGGACGTCGCATAAAGGAAAGCGCTACCGCGCGGTGTGACTTAGGAACGCGGAAACTCTTTTGACAGCGTGCAGCACGCTTCTTACACTTTGCTGTATCGAAGGCAGGAGTCCGCGAGTATGAAAGAGGTTGTGCAAAGAAAGTCGGCGCAATTTGAACCGGGGCCGATTACCGAGTCGATTCAACGGGCAGAAGCCAAGGCCAAACTTCAAAGAGCTTTGGACTCTATGGCTAGATTGCGTCGGACAATTGACAGGCGTCCCATGGTCTTACCGGAGCGATCAAAACAACAGGCCGTTGAAGTTAATTACATGACTTGGGTCATGCAAATGCCGCGTTGTTTTTATTTTGGCTATTTCGCTGGTCAATAATTCAAGCGCTCCTATGATCGTCGAAAGCCCAGCACCACAAGACGCGTCCGGTGGAAGTCCTTCAACACAAGCGGCTCTCCACAGCCTAACTGAATTCCTTTGGGAGGCTCTAAAGGAAACTGCCAACTTATTAATGAAAGCCATTACCTTTTATCTCGCAATTACCGCAGCAATCCTGGGTTATGTTCTTTCCCATCCCGTTCCTATGTCACTTCGGATTGTGGCTGCTTCAACTCTCGTAATTGTTACGGGGCTATTCACAATCGCCGTCGGATCCGTAAGTTGGGGACTGTGGACTGGAGTGCGAGATTTGCAGCGGGCACAAGAAATGTTGTCGCCCGAATCCTTCGCTCAACTAGGGGTGTCCCACTTTTTTGCGCGGGCGCGCATTGTTTTCTGGATCATAATAATTAGTACCTTACTTATCGTCGTAGTTTTGTTAATCGCGGTCGGTTGCTCGCTACTCCAATAATCCCAGCGAACATTGCCGCCACACGGCTGGCCAAATCTAGGTGGCCGAGTTTGATAGCAGAACTCTCGCCTTTTTTCTCGCGTGGCCAATGGCCAAGACTAAGACAGAAGCCGCATGACCAAATAGTCGGCGAGTGTTTTGGCGACTCAGTTCCTCAATAAGCCGCATTAAATAGACATCCCTCTTAGGGGTCGTGAGACAGTTTTGCTCACCCACATCTGCGTCGTCCTCATAATCAAACACATCATCTACAATCTGCAGAAGTTCACCGAGTTTGACCAAATCGCCCCACGCCGCCGCTCGCTGCTTTTCACATTCCATCGTCTTGAGAATGAATTCCAGCGCTACGGCTCCGCGTTCAAGGCCGTCGTCAGCGAGCTGATTGTTCGAATCTTTGTCGTATAACGTCATTGCCAATGTTTGAAGCTCAACTTGCGACAAGTCAGTTAAAATCCTCTCAAAAGCGGTGCGTGCCTCCTTGTCGAAATGTCGCCAATCCGTTACGACATCGTACGCACAAGAAAGAAAGGCTGCCTCGCCAGCCTTCCATGCTTCCTTAAAGTTCCAGGGAGTTCCGAAGCCCGCATAGCATAGAGCGAGACGAGTTGATTTCTTTATGTAACGACCACGCTCAGATCGAGAGATCGCAAGCGCCCTTTTATATCGGCGTGAATGTACGAGCGCGCTAATAGCCGCAAGAAGGTGCGAGAGAATCATGAACGTGAGTGGTGCTCAGCTGGAATTGTCGACTGCGGTGGATTGCGGAAATGAATGACTTGAAAAAACCGATCAAAGGAAAGCCGAAACCAATACGTGTAATTCTCGGGGTGCTCCTTGAGATCCGCTCCTAGCGTTTCTAAGTCCACCCACTTCCGTTCGGAGATCTCCGACGGGTCAGGTTGAGGAATGCCGTCGAAGGAGCCGACCAGAACATGGTCATATTCGTTTTCAGTGATTCCATCTTCGAGCTTAGCGTTATATACAAAACTGAAAACTTCTCTCAAGTTTGAGTCGAAACCCATTTCCTCTCTGAGTCTCCGGCATGCCGCCTTGTCAACGGCTTCGTAAGGGCGAGGATGACCACAACAAGTATTCGACCATAGTCCGCGCGAATGATACTTCGTCAAGGACCTTTTCTGCACCAGTAGTTGGCCTGCGGGATTGAGAATAAATACCGAAAAAGCTCGATGGAGCATCCCTAGCAAGTGGGCTCGGGTTTTGTCTTCTGTTCCTATTGCTTTGTCCTGTTCGTTCACCAGGACGACTCTTTCCTCGGCACTGTTTGCAGGGAGACTTCGGGCGTCTGGTTCTGTGAAAGCTTCGATCACCTCTTGATTAACCGGCATGGCCCTACCTCAGATGCTTTAACGGAATTCAAATTGAACCTTGAAGAACGAACAAAGCTGAATCTACTCTAGTAATCTTCATTGCGACTTTCAGTGCAATCTTGAGTCGTTGATCCACGGCTATTCAACTCTTAGGAAACAATCTCTCGCACAACTCTTTTAGCTCCGCTTGTAAGTCATCAAACTCCCTGTCTATTAGTGGACGTTTCTCAGTTTGCGGGTTCGCATGAGCGTCGCTACCATCTGTGACCTTTGTTTCGGGCTGTTCGATACGAAAACCAGGATTCTTAACCGGGAATCCGATGAACGATGCGCGTCTTCTCAAGACCCGTGATCCATACCCCATGATTATGATTGTCGCCGCAACTAACTCAATCGAGATTAGAAGTTGCTGCAAAACCCATTTGTCTTTTAATCTAGGTATACACTGAGAGTTCTGAAGCGCCATTTCGCCATACTCCAGCGCCAGACAAATACTGATCACAGCCAACCCAATTTTAAGTGCCAACAATCCATATCTTCGAATATCTGGTCCTATTGGCGCCCAAACCTTGAGTTGACGCTTGCCTTGCAGGAGTTTTGCAAGCTCCTCACGAAATATCAGTATGTCATCGGAATCGTCACGAGATTTTTCCGGACCGTTTTTCTTGAATAGACGAAAAGCCAAACCTCTGTATTCGTCATTCTTACGCCAGCCGGACACTAAGAAATTCAACGACAGTAATATCGGGAATAGCGCAGGCAGGAGCATCGACAATCCGAAGAAAACAGCCTGAAAGAATGCGATCGAGAAGTCTCTGCCGAGGCGATCGAAAGGGAGCTGAGGCATAGTCAATATTCCCACGTGGTAGGTGAGGTACAAACTGGTGGTGAGATAGGCAAACGATATAGAGATACAGAGATATTGCAAAGCCAGCAAGCCAATTCCCAAACGCCCGTGTGCAGAAACTTGACTGCCACGAGCGGCAATGGCTCCGACAAATCCTAAGCTATAGGCAGCCAAAAGACTTCCGAACATCAATTCTGAGAGCCTATAAACAAGCGAGCCGGTAGCTTCTCTATACGCTTCAGAGGGCGACATGAGATCTACATTCACGGGTGAGTTGGACATGGATGTTAACCTCCTGGACAGTGGTTCTCTTTTTGAACCGTCGTGAGACTGCGCCCAAGAAAACTCAAACATTGCTTCAGGGATCGTTAAGGGCCATTTACCCGTGAACGGCTTTCAAACGAGAAAATAAAGTCCGACAAACAACTGAATCTTCATTAGGAATGTCGCTCTCCGGTAGCTTGCCAATTTGAACCAATAGACTCCCGACAAGCTGAGCAAGGCTGTCATTGAAATTAGAGCAATGAGATCTCCTCGATTGCTCGTTTGGAACGCCAGCAAAACTAACCCCAACACTTGAAGAACAAAGGCAGCAAGAGCGAGCGATAAGGGACTAAACCGATGCATGATGGAGACCGGGTCTCCGGCTCTGTCTTGTAGATCACCGCATATTTCTCGCGCCAATATGAATAGAAAGACGGACGCCGCGGCAACCCTTAGTTTTTGCTCATGAGGGTAGGAGGTTGCAATCAGCAGAAGCGGCAGTGAACTTGCGACGGCCGTGTATAAGGTTTTGACGCTTGGTAAAAACGCAACTGCATATCGGTAACTAATAGTTAACGCAATTAGCGTGTAATACCAAAAGGCAATGTCTTGGGGAACCAAGAATCTCGTCGAAAAAAGTGCCAAGCCCAGCGAAATGAAAAAAAAGATCGCAGCAAATTCTTCGGTGAGATGACCAGCTGGCAGCGGCCGATCGGGATGATTAACGCGATCCCTCTCTATATCGTCTAAGTCGTTCGCAATAAAGGTGCACATGCAAATGAAAAGCAAAGGGATTGCTTCACTGAGGCTTAATACGAGATTCTTGGTTCTGGCGAGTAAGGGAAGGAATATTGCCAAAAAGCAAAGAAGCGAGGTGCCAAACCTAATAAGTCGCAGTATCGCGCGCAGAAATAGCACTGTTATTCCTCGTTATCCCGAGCGAAGAAAAAACGCCTGTTGGTACTGAGCGGTCTTGAGCGGGGTGCATTATGACTCGAAACCGTTTTCCCCACAATAGCAAGACGCAAAATCAAACTGAACTGAATTTTGGAAAGTGTTTCGGCTCGGATTGTTCGTATTTCCTTGAAAGAACGACGTGCGCTTTTTAGACTCGCCCGCGGTTTTCCTGCCCACTAAGCGATTTACCAAGATCTTCATTCTTGGACAGTTCGGAAAGAACTGTTTGCGGAGGTGCATGTGTATGTTACTAGATCAGCGATCGATGACTTCTTTCGGGGTTATTTCTCCACGCATGAGCGCAGTGCCAAAACGAGAGTTGCCTATCGGGCGGATCTTGATCAGGTTGCGAAATATGCGACTCGCGACTTTGAGTTGATTTCGCTAACGACGGCGTTCATCGAAAGCTGGGCTGCAGACTGCGTCTTAAGAAGTACTCGCCGGCGTCTATGAGGAGGAAGATGGTTGTTCTCAAAGTCTTTTGCTCTTATTGGGTCAGAAATATTAGCGATACCTTGAGTCGAGAGCCGTTCACAACTATCGCTTGATCGAACCGAAATCTTTTTAGACCAAGAAAAAACGGTGGCTGCTTTATAAATACACGGATAACCGAAGCTTTGCCTCATGAAGCCGTGATGTTGCTTGCTGATCCATTGTTGTTGACATGGTGAGGTTGTGGCCGCGCTAAGCGAGAAGGCAATTGGGTCAAATCCGAGATTCGTCGGCATTGGTGTAACGCCTTAATGTTCTGTTGCTGATTCCAAGTGCGGCCGCAATCGTTCTTCCGATGACACCGCTGAGTTCAAGCTGCTGTGTTATGACAATGATCTTTATTCCTTTTTCGGCCCAATCTGCTAGGACATTAACTCCGTCTCGGAGATTGCGGCTCAAACGATCGAGCTTCCACAGGATGACTGTTTTGATATTGCCCGGAAAGATGTCGGCTTGAAGGCGATCAAACGCTGGCCGCTTCGTTTCGGTGTCCTCGTACCAGACCACGGGACCAAGAGGGACGGCGTTGTTCTTGAGATACCTTCGGATCTCGGAGCGCTGACTGTCGTGTTTTTGATCTGCGGAACTAAAGCCAGAGGGTAAGCGGCAATCATCGGCGCGATTTTAACCCAAGAGGGTCAGATAGGGTGCACTATTATTGTCCGTCGAATTATTCTGTTTGGAAGGCTTGACTCGGAGAAAAATGACGAATTCGCAGCTCCAAATCGCGAGGACCCTATTTGGCCGCCAACTACCAGACTAATGGTGGCGCCCGACGTTCGTTCTTCGCGGCCAGGATCCGCGTTGACGCCGTCCTCTTGCCGAGTGCAAGATCACAACCGTTCGACGTGCACAAGGGCTGAGATGGGTTAAGGTGCGTTTTAACTAACTCGCCGTTCGACATGCAAAAACTGACAATGCAACAACTTCAGGAGCGCCTACGCCTCGACTATCGCACCGCGATGCAAATGAGCTGCCCCATCATGATAGTAACAGCGTATCGAAATGCAGATGATCTCGAAGGCCGAATAAACCCGATTGTGAATGACGATGAGGGTCACTTGGCGACATATTATTTGATCGATTATCACATCAGAACTCTAATTGGTCCGAGACGATTCTGCGACAAAACGTCCGTTAAGATCGATCTGCTCGCGAACGGAAATTATCCTTTTACACATCCGGCCTTTTGGGTGACTTCGACCCCCATTCCGTGGTCCCCCGCATTTTCGCGAGGGTTTGCCAATTTGCATTACTGGCAACCTCTGGCAAGAAGACAAAGGTGCTGTATCACTTGGAGAGTGGTTGGTTCAAGTTGCCAAGCTGCTTAATTTTGATGAAGTTGCGCCTTCGCCAAATTATGGCGGGTTCCGTCCAGAAGCGGCTAGCTATTGGCGCGCTGAACTTGATTCCAAACCGATCAGTTCTAACCTGTCGTATCCGGTTGTACCAGGTGCAGCTTTTTCAACTCTAGGGCCAGTGGTTAATCGCATCCCGAGCGTTCCCAGCAGCACAGATTACCAACGTCCCTTACGTGTTTTTCTTTGTCACTGCTCGGCTGACAAGACAGTAGTGCGCCAGTTGTACATGCGTCTCAATGGAAACGGCATTGACGCTTGGTTAGATGAGGAAAAGCTGCTGCCTGGGCAGAATTGGAAGATTGAAATTCCGAAGGCTGTGAAAAACAGTGATGTCGTGATTGTTTGTCTTTCCAAAAGTGCTATTAACAAGGACGGATACATTCAAAAGGAGATTCTAATAGCCCTTGAGTTGGCCGATGAAAAGCCGGAAGGGTCAATATTTCTGATTCCGTTTAAATTGGAGCCATGCGAGATGCCCGATCGTTTGAGCCACTTACATTGCGCAGGTCTCGACGAGGAGCGAGGTTACGAGCGCTTGATGCGTACTCTTGATGTTTGCGCGACACGACTATCGTAGGGACAGTCGCGCGCGGGATTAGCAAGGGTTTCACGCGTTCTATTCGTTAACGACAAAGTTAAGTCGTCCGAACCAAATCTGAAGGCGCGCCAGCGGTTGCACCGGAGGTTCCATTGCGCGATGCGGAATATACGAATTTCGGTCGCAGCATGTTGATCTGAGCAGTTCTCTGTGACTTGACCCATTAGTTTGCCGCCGATGGAAGCAATTATTTGCCGCGAGTTTTCCAAAACCTCGTAAACAGACCAACCACAATTCGAAGATAATGTCGGTTTCGGAAGCTGAACTTGCCGGAAGTACAAATTGGAAGTTAAGCGTTGCTGGAAGTCCTCGAAAATCCCACTCGATAAAACAACCGAGTAAAGAGCTGAAGGCAGTGATGTGCATGTATAGCTCAAAACGACATACTTATGGCTCACAACATTACCGTCTATGGGGTTTCATCTTTGCGTTACTCAAACGCGGTGGACCGCAAAGTCACGTGCTAGCGAAACGAAATCGACGCCTTGAGTTTCTACCGCGTTTGATTTGCTTCGTGAGTCTCCTATCATTGCCGCTCTTCGTATCACTCGTTCGCAATTACCAGTGGGAAAGAAGCCAGCCACCAACTACAGTCGTTCCAGATTTGGTCGGCTTGCCCCTGATGACGGCGGAAGATCGGGCACATTCCGTCCATCTCATGGTAAGAGTCTTGGGTAGCACGTGGTACACCAATCTGTCGCCCGGCCAGATAACGCTTCAATCGCCGGAGGCCGGTCAGCGGGTGCAGTTTGAAGCCACGATTGGGGTTGAACTCGCCATCAACGCACCTGAGTGGCTAGCGCCAGAGTCTCTAAACCACGAAAGAGAATGCTCGGGCTCACGTCAAAGCTTTGCCCAAGAAACCATTTATGCGCCGACTTATCGCGGCACCTCCTTCAACGGCTACGGATCCAGTCGACGTGGCCTATGACTGCCGATTGTATGATCAGCAGGGGGAGAAATAGTTATTCACTTGGAAGAGGTGGTGAGATCGAGTCGAGTCAAGCAGCAGTCGGCCGACGCCATTCCGAGCACCTCGTTGGCCACCGGATGCCGAAGCATGTGGGGCGGGAGGGCTCCCGAAAATTCCCGCGTCGGCTCTCAAGAAGAGATTCTCTTGCTTAAGATACAGAATTTTGATTTCCTGATGAAGCCAGATTGAAGATATCTTCGTAGGGCACTGGCGCAAGAAACCAGTCTGAACCGTTTCGGTATGCCTGATGATGATATACGCTCGTTTCTTCTGGTCTCATAGCTAATGCCCAGCACACGTGAAGCCTATCTCCGACACTCCGGCCACTATCTGAATCGATTGCAGGAAGTAAACGCGTTGTACGAAACAGGATGTGAAGGCGCAATGCAGGCGATCGACATCTTCGCAGGAGACTGGGGAAACATTCAAGCTGGTCAGGCTTGGGCTGAACAGAATGGCGCCCATGATGATTTGGCATCCGAACTCTGTTTTGACTATTCGGACGCCGGCAGATCTGTGATGCGTGTGTGCCGACATCCTCGGGATCTCATTCACTGGCTTGAAGCTGCCATGAATGCTGGCATTAATGCGAGCAAACGTAAACCACTGGCAGCCGCTCTTTCGAATCTCGGCACTGCGTATCTGAGTTTAGGTAATGCCAGGCGCGCAGTTGAGCTTTACGAGGAAGCATTGATTCTTCATCGGGCGGACGGCGATCGAGCGGCCGAAGGCGGCACGCTCGCCAATCTCGGTGATGCATTCATCGACTTAGGAGAGATTTACCGCGCCGCAGAGTATCAGCAGGAAGCTCTGACAATCTGCTGTGAGGCAGGTGACCGCCGCGGAGAGGCAATCGCGTCGGATAATTTAGCGCACGTCCATGCGAACCTCGGAAATGTGAAAGACTCGTTTGCTCTGCATGAGCGAGCGTTGGTGATCTACCGTGAGATTGGAGACCATGAAGGCGAAGCCGCCGCATTGATTAATACCGGCGCCTCTTATCACCTGTTGGGCGAAGCTCGCCGCGCGATGGCTTATTACGAGCAAGCTCTGATTATCAGCCGTAAGATTGGAGATCGTCGTGGGGAAGGAATAGGGCTGACTAATTTAGGTGTCGTCGCTTCCGATTTGGGCGAGGAACAACGCGCCATCGAGTGCTACGAACAGGCTCTGCGGATTGATCGGGAACTTGAAAACAGACGAGGCGAGGCCTCCGACCTGGGTAACCTGGGAACCGCCTATTCAGCTTTGGGCGACTTACCTCGGGCCATCGAATTCTTCAATCGTCAACTTGTCATAGGTCGCGCCATTCCTGATCTTCGTAATGAAGCCCAAGCGCTGTCCAATCTTGGGAATGCGATCAGCGATTGCGGTGACGCGGGCCGCGCGATTGAGCTCTTCGAAGAAGCCATGGCAATCGCAGAGAAGATTTCTGACCCTAACCTTGTAAGTAAAATCGTGGGTAATCTCGGCAACGCCTATACCGCAATTGGCCGCCAGCGGCGGGCTATCGAATTGCACGAGCGGGCATTGGCGATCGATCGGAAGGTCGGGGACCGTCGAGGCGAAGCCGTGGAATTAATCAACTTGGGGATTTCGTACGCCAACTTGGGCAAGATTAGTCGGGCGATCACTCATTATGAAGAAGCACTGAAAATTGCCCGTGAGATTGAAGACCGTCAAAGCGAAAGTAGTATTCTGGGTAACTTGGGTAATGCGTACCGGGAAACGGGCCAAGCCCGCCGATCGATCGAGTGTCAGCAAGAGGCACTTAATATTGATCGGGAGATCAATAACGTGAGGGGAATCGCTGCCGACCTGGGAAACCTCGGCAATGCATATTTTGAGCTGGGACAACCGTCAGAGGCTCTGTCCTTTTATGAACAACATTTGACCTTGACCCGCGAGCTCGGGGACCGCGCGGGAGAGGCGACTGCGATCCTGAATGTGGGCGTGGCCTACTACAGTTTGGGTAATCTGCCGGAAGCAATTACTTATTTAGAGCAGGCGTTAACCATTTCTCGCGAGCTTGGTGATGACCAAGGGGCCGCGGCGGCTCTGAATAATCTCGGCGAGGCATATTCAGAAGAAGGGGATATGCCGCGGGCCATAATGCTTCACGAAGAAGCGCTCAAGACTTATCGCGAGCTGGACAATGAGTTCGGCGAAGGCGAGGCCTTGTGGAACCTGAGCCTCGCGTTCGCCAAGCTTAATGATCGGGCTCAAGCCATCGGTAATGCCGAAGCAGCACTAAAGGCGTGGAATCACGTTGATGCAGCGGCAACCGATGCGATCCATAAACAACTGGCTAAATGGTACGCGGAAAGGTGAGACATCACCTTCGGCCCGCCGACCTTCGCCGTACCACGACCAACTTCGTCACGCCGAACACAACCAAAAACGGTGTAGCACTCCATCAATAAGCATTCGTCCTGGAGGGTGCCTCGATAAGGGTGTCGCGATGCAGCAGAGCATACAGTTCCGGCCAGCCAGCCGCGCGCTCGTGAGTGTGCTTGTACTTGAGTATCACCTGTTTCACATCATTGTGAATATCCTGCTTCAGCAGTTCGTCCAGTTCGGAATTAAGCTCGTGCCGGACTTCTTGGCAGACCGAGTCGACGACTAAAACACCGAGCGCCCGGTCGAGGGTGGGCACGGAAGCTACGAGCCTGCGCGAGATCGCCGGCGGCGCGGCGCGCACGAGTGCGCGGGCCACTGACTTGAAACGTCCGAGCAGTGTGCGACTTCCATTGAATCCCAAGCCGGCCGTTCTAGACTCGGTCAGCAATCTCTCAAAAGTAGCCGCGGCTAGTTTTACGTCGGTATCGATCAACCGCTTGACGAGGGGGCGCATCAAGCTGAGTCGCGCCGCATTTGTAGGTGGCGCCAGGGCCGCATTAAGCAGGCGCATCGCGTAAGGCCCGGGGTCCTCAGGCGCTTTCGAGACAATCTTGAGCACGCTGGCTAAAGCCTTCTCGCGAGTGTCGGTGTCTTTAGCCATCGCGAGAGAAACAAGCAAATCCACGACGTCGTTGATATCTACTTCCGCGCCCTGCAACGTTTGGCTTATGAAAGTTATGAGGTGCCCGCGCGTGCAGGCGTCGCTCTCATTCGCAAGTAGGAGCCGCAACTCTTGCAACTCCGGAGCGGGTGCCAGCATAAGCCGTAGGAGTTGCGACCAGATGAGCACGGCCGTGCTTCGCTTCCGGGCTGACGGGGAACGCAGCAACCGCTGTTGGAAACTAAGTAGCTCGTCTCGCTGGCTTTGGTAGGCGCCTGGCAAGGACTGTTCCAACGCCCGCAGCAGGTTAGCGGCATCCTCAGTTTTTAGCGAGACAATCAGCAGCGCTTCAGCGCTGCGCCCACCCGACGCGCTCAAGCGTTTCAATCGCGGGCTGACCACCTGCCTGACTGCCGGCCACAGCCTTTCCGGTTCGGTGAGCAATTGATTCATGGCCGCCACGGCACCCGCATGTCCAGCGACGAACGCATCAGCGAGCAAGGGTACGTATTGCTCCAGGCTTAACCATCTGACCGGATTTGAGAGTGCCGAAATGTCTAACAACTTCAGTAGTTCTTCGGGCGGCAGCGAAGCCTCTCGAATCGAAGTACGGATCCTGCCGGCGAGGCTGTCGGCTACGTCATCTGCGCCACACGAGACTTGCTCTGACAAGATTCGATTCGCCTCGCGTCGAGCGTAGGCGACCACAGGAGAGATTGAGCCGGTCGGCTCGCCGCCGAGCAGTATCTGGGGCCAGACCACCCTTGTCCAAAGCCATTCACGAGGCGTATCAACCTCGGTCTTATAAGAGGAAAAAGCGACTTCGGCATCGTTCTCGTCGCCCTCTAACAAGACAAACACCAGCCCTCTCATTCGCGCGATCAGTTTGAGACCGTGTTCCATCTGCTTAATTTCCCGCACGATGCTTGTAACAGAGCGGCCATGGGCGCGCCACTCGACGCTCAACAGGCGTCCGTAAGCGATCGAGAGGGCTTCGACATTGCGAGCCCGGTCAAGATTTACATGCGCGGTAGCTTCCTCGAATCGTGTGGCAAGATCGGCTTTTCCGAAGAGGTCTGCCCGATCGCAGAGAGCATTAAGCACTGCAGTTTGCAGTTCGCGGCTTTCAACCCGTGGTATCGCTTTGAGGTAAAGCTCGATCAGCATGCGCAGACTCCAGGTCTGATCGTACTCGGCCATGGCCGTCAGCATCCGCAGAAGTTTCCACTCACCGGGGAATCCTCGTGGCTTGCTGAGCACATATTTCAGGAGGTCGTGCTGCTCGACGAACTTCCTGACTGCGAAGCAACTTCTGGGCACCAACCGCTCAAGCAGTTTCAACACGTGCTCCTGCTCTCTCCAGTTCCCTCGCCCCCAGATAACATCCAACTCAGAGAAGAGCATCTCAATTCGGCGGCTGGAGGTGTTGGGCGCCAGTTCGAGAAAACGCATGACGGACGACTCCGCCGCGGTGAGTAAGAACGTTCGCATTATGCTGGCCGTCGCGGCGGGAACCGTCTGCCGGTGACAATACACGTAGATCCCTGACAACATCAGCGTGAGGACATCGCTCTGAATGAGTTCGACGAGGAATGCGTCCGCCGCTTCGGCGATTCGACTCGTTTGTCCCTCTGACAAGAGAAGCGCATGTTCAAAGACCGGGCTCACGAACAGGTCGTTGGGACGCAAACGCCCGCGCTCGCGCAAGACCGAAAGACCCTCGATGCCGCGCCAGATGAGCAGCCCGCGCGCCGCGCTATGCTCAAAGAATGTCTGGTGGAAAAAAGTGACGGTGCCCGATTCAGAATCGTTGAGGATGCCCCGGTCAACTAAATCGCTGACACCGTCTTTCGTCCGGCCGAGTTCCGTCAGCGCGCTCTCCAACCGCTGCCAGTCAAGCTCTGGAGTACCTTCGGCCAGCATAGCCAAGGCCACCCCCGCCGCAACCTTTCTAAGGTCGGGCGATGATCGCGCGCCGAGCGGGTTGCCAGCCCTTAGATCCTGTTCGACGCGATGGGTCCAATATTCCTGGTAAAGCTTAAAGACGTTGATATCCTCCGGGATCGCCGCAGGAGCATAGATGGAGAACAACATGCGCAAGGTAAGCGGGTTAGAACAAACCTCTCGCACCGGCAGCCCACGAGCTACGGCGTTAAGCAGGTGCGCAAACTCCTCGGCGTAGTTCTTTCGCACCGAGGGCGCGTAGAAGCGCGCGGCGTGCTTATTGATGGCCTCGTTCAACTCACTCTCGTCATACTCCCGGAGTGTTAGCTTGATCGGATCGAGCGAGAAGAGAAGCATGGCTTCCTGCGGACGGCACGTAGCCACGACGAAGCATCGCTTCTCTTGCAGGGTCATGGCCAGCTTTAGCAAAAAGTTGCGACCCTCCTCATCACGTAGCAACAGGTCGACCGTATCGAGAAGTATTACCGGTTGAAGGCCGTTCTCACTCGCATCGGCCGCAGCGGCCAGCAAACTGTCCCGGTTAAAGGTAGCGGTCAGGCTCACTCGAGCGGTGCGCCGCGATGCGTTTCGGCCGAGGAACAGCGTCGATTTTATGAACAAAGGCTCCCACTGGTCGGCGCGCGGCAGCGAGTGGTAGACGTGCCAAAGGAGACTCGTCTTTCCGTGCCCTGCTTCGCCAACTATCAGGACGAGAGGGGCCTTAGTTTTCCGTTTAGCAAGTATTTGGCTGAGACTCTGTTCAATCTTACGGTCAACGTAGAGTCCCTGATCGAGGCGCACGTCTCCACCAAAGATCCCGAACCGATCGTTCATGATGAACTGCGCGTCTCCGGCTGCAATGTGGCTGAGTTGCCTGATGGTTTCTGACGTACCGGGAGCGGCCGAATCCGGCATCAGCCGGCGAGCGGTATTGGCTCCCACGCGGACAAAAAGGGCTGGATTTCTGTAGCCAGCATGGCCGTCGAGCATGAGTTGGTTTACCGCAAGCTCGAACGCTTCGGACACGGTGCGTCCGTAGCCGAGGGCCTGATATAAGTGCGCTGAGAAAGTGACCGCCGCCTTGCGTTCGACCACGCCTCTCATGGAAACCGTGAAGTCGACGAGCCACCTCAAGTGGTGGGCCAGACCGTCGGAGTGGGGGAGATTCAAGACGACAACACGGATATTGTCCTTTAGGATTCTGAATAGCTCCGCCATGGCCTGCAGGCTGACTGTCTGCTGGCCTTCCCGATCATCCGACAACAGAATTTCTCCTGCTTCGGTCGCCTGTCCACTGAGATGAACGACATGCGGCTGCAGTTCGAGCAAATGCCCTTGCAACTCACTTACCCGAACTGCCCATCTGGTGATTACTTCGAACGAGTCCCGCTCTTCGCTCTTCCGCAGGTGCTCAGTTATTGCCCTGGCCTCCTGTTGCGAGCGCGACCTGCTCTCGTCGTCGTTCCCGGCAGCAAGAAAAAGGATTCGGATCGTCTTCGTCACTTACCTCACTCCAGGTTCGCACCGCCGCTCCTTATCCATAATAAGAGTCCGCGCTCATTCGCCACGTCGTGATCACCACTAGCCCCTATCGACCGTGCCAATGTCCGCCACTTAAATGACATTCGGAGAGTGGAACTATTTGTCGGGAGCGTAGCTGCCCGGCCCGCGGCTGCCTCTCAAAGATTCGCCTAGCCAAACGCCGTCGACCCCAAAAACCTCGCCGCTGTTTCCATAGGCAGTCATCAAAAGCGTTTCGACAAATAAAAGACGAGCGTGTAGTGTGGGCGTGCTCCGCACTCATAGACTTTCGCCGTAATGCCTGAGATGGCTTTAATATTATCTTGGACTAATGCGGGTAGTCTATCGGCCTTTTAAGTGGGATCACCTCAGAACCGATCGCGCCCGGTTGGCTGATACTTTTGAAATGTCTTGACCCTTAATGAGCGGAGATGACTTCTCGAAGCCTCCCAACGTGCCTTCACTGCGGGATCGGATAGGCCGAAGCAGCAGGAAATCCTGGCCCGTCAATTTGTCTCGCGGTTTACGTGTCCGCAGTCATCGCTGCGTGTTCGTCCGGCGTATCAAGCAGATCATGGCGTGTGATAATACCCACGATCCGCTTGTAATCTTCAACCAACACAGCCGGACTGCGATGAAGCTCGCGGGTTACTTCCTTTATACGCGCGTCTACTCCAACAACCAAAAAACTCGCGTCCATTATCTCGCCGACTGGAGACTCCATTAGACTGCGATTGTCGAGAAGCTTCCCCAGCACTCGACTCTCGCGCAATGCGCCTACCGAGCGGTTCTCCGCGAGCACCGGAACCTGCGAGACGCCGGTTTCCGTCATTTTCGTCAGAGCAACTGCCACCGTTTCAGTCGGAGTTGTGTAAACGAGAGTGGATGGCGACCTCGGGCCCTTTGTTTCGCAGATCAAACCTGCTGTGATTTTTTGTGGTTCCAGCAGTTGCTTTTCTTTCATCCACTCGTCCGAATGATGTTTCCATAAGTAATGCTCGCCGGTATCGCACACTGGGAAAACGAGGAGATCGTTCTCGTCAAGACCCTTTGCCACCTTTAAGGCAGCTGCGAAATTTGTTCCTGTTGAGCCCCCGCAGAAGATTCCCTCAACGCGTGACAGTTGGCGTGAGCATTCAAAGGAGTCACGGTCGGTGATGTTGATTATTTCATCAATAACCTTCATGTCGGCGTTACCAGGAATCACGTTCTGGCCAATGCCCTCAACCTCATAAGCCGTTCCTTCCGTCATTTGACCGGTCTCTTTGTAGATTTTGAAAACGGAGCCATACGGGTCGGCGCCTATGATCTTAATGTTTGGGTTTTTCTCCTTCAAGAACCTTCCAACACCGCTGATTGTGCCTCCTGTACCGATACCCGAAACGAAGTGAGTGATCTGACCCTCGGTGTCCGCCCAAATTTCCGGACCCGTCGTGCGATAGTGAGCTGCAGGGTTTGCGGGATGATTGTACTGGTCCGGATAAAACGAGTTTGGTGTCTCCCTGGCGATTCGCTTCGCAGTTTCGATATAGTGATCAGACGTGCCAGGACTTGCTTCGCGCGGGCAACTTCTAACGTCGGCGCCAAGCGACTTCAAATAGCGACGCTTTTCCAGCGAGACCTTATCCGTCACCACAAAAATGCAGCGATAACCCTTAACGGCGGCGGCGAGCGCCAGGCCTATACCGGTATTGCCCGAAGTAGCCTCAATCACAATTCCACCAGGTTTCAAAATACCCTCTTTTTCGGCAGCCTCGATCATTGAAATGCCGATGCGGTCTTTTACCGAATAGCCCGGGTTGAGACTCTCCATCTTTGCCAATATTGTGGCCTTGACCCCGTGCGTCCCGGGCAACCTGTTGATCTTCACGAGTGGTGTATTGCCGATCAGGCCGAGTATGTTTTGACTGAACCGCATTGAATTCTCCAACTGGTGTCCTTGCCGAACTCGATGGAATATCTCGCCCGCGTCTTGCCGCAATGCCGGCCCGATAGAAACGGAGTCAAAGAGGCCAGGTTCCAGAGGTCTCGACAGACCGATTCTTAATTGGGTCTTGATAGATCTCTTGATAGATCACTCCGACAGCGGCTATGGTGCTTTCCGGCGGAACGTTACAAAGCCACCTCGATACTGGAATATCTCTGCAGATTCATGAGGAGAATGGCCGGTTATGACATCTGCGACCATTCGAAACCGGCCGGGATCGCGTGCGTGCGGGCGTGATTTACTGATAGACGTGTGTCCAAGGCACCAACTATTAGCCAGATGCGAAGGCATTCGGTCTCTCCGGGCTGAGAGGCCAACGCCACGGTGAATCTCAAAACGGTCTACGATTATTTATTCTCTTGGCTAATGAGGGGTCCTCTTGCTTCAGCACCGGCACGAACGAAGAGCTCAGGGGTATCAGATCCAGCGAGACCTGCGAGAGCGGGTTCCAATGTTGCCAGCTTGAAAGACTCGCTCACCGTGCGGTCGAAAGCGAGAGCCTGATAAAAAGCTCCGGCGAAGGCAATCGCCGTCTTGTCTCCGACCGTCTTTTTCATTCCTATTGTGTAATCAATGGTGTCGTTGAGCGCTTCGGCTTGAGCTCTGGAAAAACAGGCATTGAGCACAACCACACGGACATTATCCTTGAGTATTTCGAAAAGCTGAGCAAGAGCTTCCTTGGCCACCGCCTTGCTATGGCCGAGATTATCCTCGAGAACGATCTCCTCGGCAGCGCTACCGTGCCCCGAAAAATGCACGATATGCGGTTGGTACTTAAGCAAAACGCGTTGCAGGTCGCCGGCCCTGAGGGCGTGCTGCTGAATCAACTCAAACGCGTCCCGGTTACGGCCTAGGCTGATCTTTTCATCAATCTGCCGAATCTCTTCCCCTAAGCGTAAAGGACTGGTGTCGCTCGGGTTAGCCGCGAGAAATAGAATCTTGATCTTCCCTTGCATGACTGATTCTCCGTGATGTGGCTGATTCAACGTTATCTCATCTACCGCCGCGCCTGGCCCAACGGCCAGGCGTCCCACGTTTTTGCTGCTAATTTCGTAATGGTCCCCCATAACATACTGTTCTCTTTTGCCAGCCAGCAGTTGCACTGTTTGGGTTAATGCCGCCAGCTTTCCCTTTAGAAACACTCGTTCATTGAGTTCAGCGCTTAAACCAAAGAGCCTCCGACGAGTGTATCTATCCTCCAGTAGTTGATGTAAGCCTGCCGCGCTATCCCTGGCAAGCTTCTGATCCAGGGGAAGGACGTTTAATAGTGCTGCTGTGTCCGCTTCATTCCATCTGCCCAGAGCGATCCTGGCGCTAACGCGGAAGAAAGTTCCCAGCATCGCGGAGATCGCATCGACAGCATTGATTAGCGCACTCTCCTTCCCGGTCGCCAGGGTCGCGCCGGTTGGTCCTTCGAGATCCAGCAACTGCTCCTCGGAGCCAATTGAAAGCAAGTCCAACAGGCACTGAGTCGTTTTCGCCAAACGCTCGTGGAAAACTTCCTCTGAAGTGTTTTCATCCGTGAAGTAGAAGAAGCTAACTTGGGTCTTGCTGCGTTCGACGATTTCGAATCCCAGATTCAGACCATTGCTCACCGTAAAGTAGTTTGCGAAGGTCTGACATAGTTCGAGGATGAGCGGCGTATTACTCTCGCTGATTTGGATCGTCCGAACGCTGGTCTGAAAACGATATTTTATGCATCCTGATCCAATCTCAACGCGCCCTAACTTCGCTAACCGGGTCAATCGCTCTTTAGAATTCTGCGTGAACAGATGGAGATTTACATTCTCGAATCGAATGGTGCCGCTCGGGTCCTCCTTAAAGCTCATCTGAACGTCATGATTGAACATCTTGTGGTGGGCATCCGTGCTGATGAAAGACAGTACGGCATCAGTCGCGACCTGGATGCGGTTGAATTCCACGGCCGTACCACGATAGCGAGCGGTCGAACGAACCATATCGAATGATGTATCCGTGAACTCCGTCTTGTCGGCGAACGAGACCTCACTGAACTCGACTTGACAGTTAAAGTGGGTGTTCCGGAAATCGACGCAGTCCTCAAACTCAACATTCTCAAAGCAGACCGCCGATTGGTCGCCGAGCGTAAAGTCAGCATCCGAGAAGTCCGTTATTCCGTCGAAGCGCGAGTCCTTGAATAGAACCAGGGCACTGCGTCGCGTCGCCGCAAACGTAGCTTTGGAGAAAAGACCAAAACTCAGACAAGAGACTCCTTTGAAGGTAACTCCATCAGTGAATTTCGCCGCCGTGAAGTCCAGTCCCCGGGCCTGGGTTTCCGCGAGTGTCAGAGAATTCTGGAAGGTAGCTTGATCAAACGAAGCGCCGTCCCGGAAGTCAATCCGCTCAAGCTCAAGTGAATCGAGAAACAATGCCCCGGTGAAGTAGGCTTGCTTTCGGAACACCATGTCCGTGAGGCGAAGGAGATATTGTTCGGCGCCGCTCTTTGTTATGAGATCGGTTCCCAGAAACACGAATTCGGCGAAGTCATAATATCTGTCTACATCATGCTCATCGAGCAAATGAATGAGCTGAAGAAACTTGCCGGTGAAATCGTTTTGTCGCTTCCATACCAATTCGCGGCTGTGAAAGACACAAGCTCCATGATCATCGATAGGAAGGAACGGGGTGACATCTTCGTCGGCGGGCGGCGGCCCAGTAGCTCGCAGCCGGGCATACAGTTGCGGATAACGGCATTGCCGGCCCAGGGATGTCGGCCGATTTCGGTAGAGGGCCGCGTAATTGTGGTTACAGACCTTCATAAATCCTACGCAGCGGCCAGCAGCAGCGCAAAACGCTCGGCCGCCAGCGAATGATGCTCCGGCAAAAAGTTAAGCGACTCGGGTGATGTTAACACTCTGCGAGATGTCAACGAACATAGAGCCTTAGCCAACTTAGTTTTCCCCGGCGACCGGCTACGAGCCAAGCGCGTCGTCTGACGACGCGTGACGTTACGGTTCCGGACATTCGCCTTAACGCGATTCAATCCAGCTTAAGCATTCGCGCTGGGAACTCGCATCCAGCAATTATGAACGCCCGAGGCCAAATGTTACTGTCGGGCATCGCCAGCCCCCAAATTATTCCGCTAAGATCGTACTGATCGTCGGAGCGCCAACGTGGTTGGTAGTTGACCTGAAGTGGTTTGAATGGATTTAGCACGTACGATGCCCAACGACGCCACGCGCGTCATTGTTCAAGTCTTGAAGGCTGCTGACGTTTGTATTGTGTTGGGCAGGAGAAGGTACGCAGGGGTTGGCCCTGTTCGAGTTGGAATCGGGCAATATCACGCTCGGCCAAGCATGGGTTGCAAATGGCGGCCGTTCTGTGAATTGATCATGCAGTTCGATGAAAATCATGACTGCCGTAACAGCACCGCAAAATTGGAGCGGTTGAACGAATAACAGTTTTATGGCAACCGTTTTCGAGGCCGATTTTCGACATGCCCTCCATTATGAAAACGTGCTCGGGGCGATTGATGCACTCTATCGGTGCGGCAATGAAATAGAAAAAGCGTTAGCCCTTTTTGAGGCTGAGTCGAAAAGCATACGTGCTGCTCACTCCTGGGTCGAGACACACGCGCACGAAAGTGAAGCAGTATCTGAACTATGCGGCCGTTATCCTAACACGGGTAGATATGTGATCAGTGCGTGGCTACACCCGCGCGACCGCGTTCGCTGGCTGGAAGCCGCACTCGCCGCTTCTAAACGACTCGGAAATCGACGAGCGGAGCGAGCCCACCTGGTAAACCTTGGTAGCTCCTATTCCGAACTTGGACAGGTAGATCACGCCGTGAAATTGTTTGAAGAGGCCCTCTCGCTGGCGGGGGAGTTAGGTAATGGGAGCGCCGAAGGCAACGCGTGGGGCAACCTTGGCTCCGCATACTTGCGGCTGGGGCAACACGACCGTGCGCTGGAATTCTATGAGAGGCGGCTTGCTTTCACCCGGGCGCGCGGTGACCGACGCGGCGAGGCTCACGCGCTCGGCAACATTGGGATCGTACAACGCAAGTTGGGTAACACCCAGTCCGCCATTGAGTATCATTACCTCGACCTGAAAATCGCGCGCGAGATTGGGGACCGGTTGGGAGAAGGCATGGCGCTGGGCAACCTTGGCGCGTGCTACAGAATCCTGGGAGACCCTTGGCGCGCTCTCGAATTCCACAGGCGGCGTCTGACGATCGCGCGTGAGATTAGTGATCGCGGTGGAGAAGCCGCGGGGCTCTTCAACAGTGGCTTGGCCCTGCTCGACCTTGGGAAGCCTGCTGAGGCGTTAACCAACGTGCGGGCCGCGTTGCAAATCTTTCAGCAATTGGAAGATCCGAACGCAGCCAAGGCCACCCGTCTGATCGCTAAACTGAAAAACAGGACAGCCGTCAGATCAGGGTCTTAGGCTGGCGAATGGCTTTTGATAGGTTTCAGCCGGAGCGGAAATAGTTATAACTTGATAGCTGGTGCTCTAACGGATTACAGCACGGCGCTAATGAAATCCGCGAGCAACCCATATGCCGTACTCTGCAAGGCAGGGCGGTGGGCGATTAGCGATAACCCCGGAAGGACGTCCAACTCGAAATGAACTATGAGCGAAGATCCGCTGATGGTCGCGAACGCGTGGGAGAGAGCGACTTGCTCGGGCCCGACGCTGCCGATTACTCGTCCGGTCGCGGCGCGATGGGCTTTGGCGACCAGCTTGAAAGGCCGCCCTTCTGACCGCGCTCTCTGGACTACCCCCACGTTCAGCTCCCTGATACCAACGCATGATACGTCTGCGAGGGTCATTTGAGCTCCCATTAGAACGTTGGCAATGGCGCAAACTTTAACCGCGGCGTCGAAGCCGTCGATGTCGTAACTCGGGTCCGTCTCCGTGATGCCAAGTTCCTGCGCGTGTCTCACGGCTTCGCTGAGCGTTCTCCCTTCCTCCATCTTTTCGAGGATGATATTTGTCGTAGAGTTCAAAATCCCACTGAACCCGAGCAACCCTACGGCAGGCAGGTTTTCGCGAAAGAGTGAGAAGACTGGCAAGCAATGCGCCGCGGTAGCTTCGAAGCGAAAGAGGCGTCCCTGCTTTTTAGCCAGACGGCTCAACTCGTCGTAAGCATAGACGAGCGTTCCCTTGTTGGCCGTCACGACGTGTGCGCGCATCTCCAGTGCAGCGCGGACATGAGAGATTGCCGGCTCTCCTGTATGGAGGTTGAGCGAAGTCATTTCGAACAACACATCCGCGCGCGAGGCCGCAAGCCAATCACCAACGTTGGTCGGCTTCGATAATCGCGGAGCGAGCTCCCCCGATAACAATTCGCCCTCATCAAACCCTTCGGGCTGAGCTAACCAACCCAGGCGCCGGGTCGCTACGCCCGTGATTCGCCACTCAATGCCGTAACGCTGGCGCATCTCTGCCCGCTTAACCAACAGCAATTCGACGAGAGCGCGACCCACGTTTCCAAAGCCAAGCAGGCAGAGATTGAACTGCTTCAAAGTCATAAAGGCAAGAGATCGGCTCTCGATTCGTGGTCTACGCTCGATGGCCGCCCTGCGGGCGGTCGCTTATAGGCGGGTGGATATTGCCACTCTCCAGGGTAAAGTGTTTGTAACATCATGCTCATCGGTTCATTAATTGGTAAGGCGTCCGGCTAGTTCACTCGGGCGCCAGAATTCACCTGGCGTGCCGAGACCGGGTCGACTCTGTTTCCAGAGCTTATGGCGAGGGAGATCGAAACATTACACTGCTGGTGTTAGCATAGTGAATCGAGCCGAATACAATGACTGAGAAGATACGAATCCTGTTTTTGGCGGCAAGCCCACTGGACTTCGCGCCTCTGAGGTTGGACGAGGAGATCCGCGCGATCGACAAGCATATCCAAACCGGTTCGCGGCGAAACTCGTTTCAGTTAATCCCTCAATTCGCGGCTCGGTGGGACGACCTGCAGGAGGCCTTGCTTAGGCACCAGCCACACATCGTTCATTTCAGTGGCCATGGAAGCCAGGCGGAAGAAATTTCTGTAATGGACGACCAGGGGACGAACCATCCGGTTGATAAGGCCTCGCTGGTGGAACTGTTCGAGATTCTCAAAGATAACATCCGTATTGTCGTTCTCAACGCATGCTATTCGAAGCCCCAGGCTGACGCCATCGGCCGAATCATCGACTACACGATCGGAATGAACAAAGCCATTGGCGACAAGGCGGCAATTGCCTTCGCGGGTGCTTTCTACCGGGCCCTTTCGTTCGACAGGTCCGTGCGTGACGCCTTCAGGCTGGGCAAGAGCAGACTGGGCGGCGGAAACATTGCGGGCGCCGACACCCCGGAACTCAACTGGCGACAAGGGGTTAATCCTGACGAACCGTTTTTGCAGCAGAGAGAGGTCCTGCGTGAAGATTACGCCGACGACCTCAAGTCCGCACTCGCACACGTCGTGTCCGGCACATTCCAGGAGGATGAAAAGAAGCTGGTCCGCAGTGCCTTTACCAGCGGGAGAATAGTTTTGCAACGGGACGATGCCGACGTAGACGATGAGGGTACCTCAGGGGAGCGCCTCGACGTTGCGGTTCACAAGAACCTCGTGCACCTCAAGGCCGACGCCCAGACCCTGAGAAGTTTGCAGGAACGAGTTAACCCACCGCCCGCCGGCATCTTGCCCGCATTGCCAAATCTTGTTTTTGGCCGTGAGAACTCGCTCCGGGACGTTAAGGAACTGTTGGGTATTTACGACGACACTCCTCAGAGTGACAAAAGCAGTCTGACAGTGGTACGCGGTGTACCCGGGGTCGGAAAGACGACGCTGGTCAGCGTGCTCAGTCGCGACCCTGAGATCTCGAAGGCCTTCTACGATGGCGTGCTTTGGACTTCACTTTATCTCGGTTTGCCTGAGCAGGAAGCCGACGCCAGTAAGTTGCTGTCGCTGTTGGCGGCCTGGGGACGCGCACTGGGCACCGATGACATCTTACGCGCGCCTACGATCGCTGACGCGACGGCGAGACTGAGCGCGTTGCTGCGTGACAAGCGCATGCTCTTGATCGTGGACGACGTTTGGAACCAGGCCCACGCCGTTCCGTTTCTGCAAGCCAGCGGCAGTCGCTGTGCCGTGCTCGTAACGACTCGTCTGACCAAGGTGGCTGAAGCGCTTACTCACGCCGGCGGCACCGTATATCTGCTGCCGGTGCTCTCCGAAGAGAGCTCTCTGCTTCTGCTGAGCGCCTTAGCCCCTGCAGTAGTTGAGCAGTTCACCGAGGAGTGCCGCGAACTGGTCCGAGATCTCGAATACCTCCCTCTCGCGCTGCACGTCGCCGCGGGCCTCCTCAAGGCTGAAGCCAAAATAGGCCTGGATGTATCCGCCTTGATCGACGGGCTCCGCAAAGGGGCCGGGTTTATTGATCAGGAGGCCCCTATCGATCGCGTGGAGAACGGGACGACGCCGACGCTGGCAGCGTTGCTGCGAAGGAGCACCGATCGACTGGACGATCAGGCGCGCGAGTGCTTCGCCTTTCTAGGTGCGTTCGCGCCGAAGCCAGCTACGTTCGATCTTGCCGCAATGGGCGCTGTATGGGAAGTCAAAGACCCCAAACCAATCGTGCGCAAACTCGTAGGTCAGGGCCTGCTCGAGCCGGTGGGCGACCAGCGATTTCAGATGCACGCAATACTGGTCCAGCATGCCCGTTCTCTGCTTACTGATTAGACGGCTTCGACGCTCGTGTAACGTTTCCGCCGGCAATGTCATAAGATACGCTGACTTAGCTTTACAACCGATTGTGAAACTGGCGTGCTCGATACGTCGGTTCGGGCTTAGTGGCAAGCACTATTGCCCCACACACCTTGACCAACAAGGGGTGGGCCGGCCTCATCGGTGAGTATGGTTTTCCGATCCTGATTTACTGCCGTGAGACCAACAATTGATGCGCACCCGACGCGGTCAATTCTGAACAGTCCAATAGAAGGAGAGACCGAAATGTCAGAAAAAGTTAACCGACCTGACCCTGATACCATTACCAGGACCAACACAGAAATCGAATCCAGGGGCGCCGAATCTCCCTCCACGCCCGCTCCACCCGAAGACACGCCACGGACCAACACCGAGGTGGAGTCGCGCTCTGCTGACCAGAAGCCGGTTCGCCCTCCGGAGCCGCCCGACACGCTGAGAGGCTAATTCCTCGAACTCGTCGCTGGTTCTCACTTGGCCAACGCCTTAGATGTCCTCGCCCACAGGAGGGTGATCCTACGGGAACGCCCTTCTGCGCTATGTTTTATTTTGGATCCGGCGCGCAAACAATCCGATTCGCTGTGCCCGCAGGCTTTGCCTTGAAAGTAGTCGTGCGCGACTGCAACGAGGTGTCAAAACCGCGAGCGGGAGCGGCCGCATCATCCCTATCCCTTGTTTCCTAATGATCCGGTCGCTACCGCTCGAGCTTCTGACACGGCTGACCGACTTTTCGGGCAAGGCCGTCCTCGCAGGAACAATCTAATATCTGCAGACCACGTCACAGGGCACAAGTCGCGCCCGGATTGCCTCAACACACGATTCAGACCCACCCGCGCAGTTCGTTGACTCACCGCGTAGTACGGTGTTAAATGGCTCCGCCGTCGACAATCACCCTGTGGCGATGCGTTATTTACATTCCCCGGCGCGTTGCATTTGCGGCTGGAAGGCCGCAATCCGGCATCTTCACACCGCTCGCCATCCAGCGGCGCTATCTTTAGTCGATGAATTCGCCTCAGTGCTGAGCAACCAAGACAAAGTTCGATTGCTTTTTTCAAAACTCTTGTTCTTCGCTGTTGCGATTTTGTTGGGTCTTGGCTGTCCGCTCTCTGCAAATAACCAAACACCTGCCGTCCCGAACGATCAGGGCTGGCCTGTACTCGTACGCGGGGCGACGACGGCGCACGATATGGCGGGAGGCACGTCGCAGGATTTCTCAATACTGCTTTCCTCCGGCGAATACTTTCGCATCGTCATACTAAGACGCGATTTAAACCTTGCCGTCACACTGTACGGGCCGGACGAGCAGCAGTGCGGTTGGTTCAAGAGCGATCACTACGGCTCGCTTCGCGTCTCACACGTCGCCGAAGCCACCGGAAGGTATCGTCTTAGGATCAGTTCACTGGAAACCGGGGCGACGCGCGGCCGTTATGATCTGTTGGTTGAAGAGTTGCGCCGCGCCACTATCGAGGACCGCAAAGACGACGCAGCGACCCGAGACTTCTACGAAGCTGAGAGATTGTGCGCCGAGTGGGTGGAGAGTTCCACTGAAACCGCGATCAACAAATACGGTGAAGCCTTTACCCTCTGGCAGTCTGCCGGGCGGCCCGATCAAGGGATCGAGGCGTTGACCCGAATCGGTGAAGCTTACTTTACGTTGAGCGATTACGCGCAGTCGTTACTCTCTTATCAGAAGGCGCTCGACCTAAGCCGGAGTGCGCGCGTGAAATTCGGTGAGGCGATCGCGAGCAACGGCATTGGATCCGTCTATGAACGCATCGGCAAAGAAGACCAGGCACTAATTTATTTTCAGCGCGTCGTTGCCCGATACGACGGCGACCGCTCGCCAAACCGGTCACCACAGGATCGCAGTGCAGAAGCCCAGGCGTTCTGTAATTCGGGGGTCGTCCACTATTCGAGAGGCAATCTGAGATATGCGCTGCAGCTTTTCCAACGCGCCCTCGATATTTCTTCCGAGATAGGAGACCTTGGCGGGCAGGCGTTCGCCACACTCAACCGAGGTCACGCCTACTCCGACTCCGGCGATCTGGAGAAAGCGGCCGTCGACTTCGGGCAAGCTCTCTTGCTCTCGCGGTCAACGGGTGATCGCAGCGGTGAAGCGTTCGCCCTCATGGCGCTGGGCGGGAACCATTCTTTTTTTGGCCGGACGGAGTTGGCCCGAGAATCTCAGCGGCAAGCGCTGCAACTTTTTCGCGTCATGGGGGACCGCCACGGTGAGGCAGTGGCCCTAAACGGTGTGGCGCGCATCTACGAAGGTCTGAATGAGCTGCAAACCTCAATCGACCTGTACTCTCAGGCACTCGCGATTTTCCAAAAGAACAACACCAAAGAATTCGCCGCCGCCACTGAGTACTCGATTGGTGCGGTGTATCGCCGGATGGACCAGATCGATTCCTCTCTGGCGCACTACCAGCAGAGCATCGCACTCAGCCGGTTAGCTGGCAAACGCCGTTTAGAAGCGTACGCGTTAATGGATATCGCGACAATCCACACCGCCCAAGGAGAAACGCGGCGTGCATTCAGCCAGTACAAACAGATCCTGCAACTCTACCGGGAGATAGGCGACAAGCTCGGACAGGCCAAAGTAATCAAAAGCATCGGAGACATCTATTACATGTCTGGCGATGGGGCACTGGCGCTGAAGTATTACCGGCAGGCACTACCCTTATACCAGATGGCCAAGAACAATAGCGGCGAGGCATCCACTCTCTACAGCATGGGACGAGCGGCCCGCGCGGGCGGCGATCTCAAGGGCGCACTCTCTTACCTGGGATCTGCGATAAAGATCATCGAGTTTCTGCGAGTGCAGATTGCCAGCCCCGCACTCCGTTCTTCCTATTATGCGTCCGTTCGTAAGTATCATGGGTTATACATAGACCTGCTGATGCAGTTGCACGCGAGTCAAGCTGAGGAAGGCTTTGCGGCAAGAGCTTTTGAGGCCAGCGAGAACGCACGGGCCCGAGTCCTGCTTGAAACCCTGGCCGAGTCTGCCGCCAACATTCGTCAGGGTATTAACCCCGATTTACTCGACCACGAGCGTTCGTTGCAAAGAACGCTCAGCAACAAAGCCCTGTATCAGTCGCGGTTGTTGAGCAACCGTGATACGGAGCACGAGTCGGATGAGGTGGCCCAAGAGATCCGTCAACTGTCCGCCGATTACGAGGAGGTGGAGGCGCAGATCAGGAAACAGAGTCCCCGGTATGCAAGCCTGACACAGCCTCAACCGTTCCGCCTCGGCGACATCCAACAGGAGTTGGGGAAGGAGACCGTGTTATTGGAATACATCCTGGGTGATGAAAAGAGCTACCTCTGGGCCGTGAGTTCAACCTCGATCGAGAGTTTCGAACTGCCCAACCGCTCCGCCATGGAGACGGCGGCCCGGGAAATCTACAGTTGTATGGTGGCACGCCAACCGGTACCCGGTGAGGCTGAGCCGGATCGACAATCGCGGTTCGCGAAGGCGGACGCTTTGTATGCGCAACGCTCGGCGGACTTGAGCCGGATACTGTTGGGGCCGGTGTCGGCGCAGTTGGGAAATAAGCGGATACTGATTGTTGCCGACGGCGCCTTGCAGTACGTGTCTTTTGAAGCACTCCCGGATCTCTCTCGGCGACCAGTTACTGTTGAGAACACGGACAACAAAGATTTGGCACCGCTGGTGCTGAATCATGAAATCGTCTATTTGCCGTCCGCCTCGGCCCTAATCGCGTTGCGGCACGAGCGAGCATCTCAACCGCCGATCGCCGGGCTGGTGGCGGTCTTAGCCGATCCGGTATTCGAAAGAGATGACCCGCGGATTAAGGGGCTCGCGGCACCCATCGCAAACGGCGACCCGACTGGCCAGTCTAGCTCTTTGCAGGAGGCTTTGAGAGACGGAAGCAGGTCTGGCGCTTTGAGACTGCCGTATACTCTTCGCGAGGCGAACGAGATCGCCGCATTGGTTCCGTCCGGCTCTCGCATGATCGCTACCGGTTTCAACGCGAACCGGGCAACGGCAACCAGCCCCCAACTCGGCCAGTATCAAATCGTGCACTTCGCCACTCACGGGATCGCGAACGACAAACACCCGGAGTTATCCGGAATCGTTCTTTCGCTGTTCGACGAACAGGGGCGTCCTGAAGAGGGCTTTCTCCAACTACACGATATTTACAACCTAAACCTCTCGGCGACGCTAATCGTCTTAAGCGCCTGTGACACAGGACTTGGCAAAGATGTGAACGGTGAGGGCTTGGTGGGTATCACGCGGGGCTTTATGTACGCCGGATCGAAGAGTGTCCTGGCGAGCCTCTGGAAAGTAGACGACCGGGCAACGGCCGAACTAATGAGTCGCTTCTACAGAAAAATGCTGAAGGACGGCGAGCCGCCCGCCGCCGCGCTAAGGGCAGCCAAAATCGAAATGTCGAAGCAGGAGCAGTGGGGACCTCCCTATTATTGGGCAGCGTTCGTGCTGCAGGGAGACTATGCCCAGGCTATAGCGGTTCCGCACACTACACAGAATTCGTTGGGCAGAATCAGTCTGCCGATTATAATGTTCGCCCTGCTGGTTTCGAGTTATTTTGTCGTCAGGAGACTGCGAAAGCGCTCCCGGTCAATGCAGTAGCACGCAGGCAGAGATACCGAGTAGTTGCGGGTACGCGCGTAGTTGGCGTTACGCGTCCGCCATCCTGGCGATCTCTTTAGCGACTTATCCCAGGGTGCCATTAGGATGGATTTTGCTTTGCCTATCATCCGGGTCGTGCCTAATCGTCCGGGGTCGGTGCCGATAGCTTAAATTAATGGCTGATCAATGGGAGTTGACACCTGAAGGTTTTGATAGTTTGCTTGCCTGGCTCAGCACGGATCGTGAGGAGGCTGGGAAGAAATACGAGCACATCCGTCAAAGCCTCATTCAAATCTTTATTTGGCGCGGTTGTCACGAGGCCGAGGATCTGGCCGACACGACCATCAACCGCGTGGTGCGCAGACTTCCGCAGATTGTGGAGACCTATGTCGGCGATCCGGCCCTTTATTTCTTTGGGGTGGCCAAGAACGTCGCTCTGGAATGCCGGAAGTATGAGGCCAAACAGGCTGCCCTTCCCGTTTTGTCTCAGAACGATGACGACGCCCGTGAGCGACAAGAAGCGTCGGCCAATCTGGAACGTCGACACGAGTGTATGGAGCGGTGCCTGCAGGAGTTAAACGACGATAGCCGGGACATGATCACCCACTACTATCAGAGAGATCGCCAAGCGAAGGTAGACTCTCGCAAAGCGTTGGCTCAACAATTAGGCATTACGGATTTAAACCTTAGAGTACGAGCACACAGGGTTCGCAACCTTCTCTTCACGTGCATACGGAAGTGTCTCGGACTGGAGAAACTTGAAACACCTTGAAGATATTTACATAGCCTGTAGAAGTCGAAGACTCTAATAAGCCCGTCTCATGAAATACTTCGAAGAACAGAAGACAATCAGGCAGTATCTGCTCGGTCAGTTAGGCGCGACCGAAAGTGAGAAGCTTGAAGAAAGAGTACTCACCGACCCCGAATACAAGGAGACCGTCGCCCTGGTAGAGGACGAACTGATTGAGGACTTTGTGGCCGACGAGTTAGCCGCTCCGGATCGGGAATATTTCACCAGGCATTTCTTATCATCGCCCCACCAGCTTCAGCGGTTGAAATTGGCAGAGACCGTACATTCATATTTCAGCGGCATCACAACTCCGGCGTTGACGGTAAATGAACCTTTAACTCAACCTCTCTGGAAACGCTGGAGGGCAAACTTAAAGGGACAGGCACCGAATTCTCCCGCGGCCCGCGCCTCTGCGTTAATATTTGCGATACTGCTCGCCGGGGTCGTAGTCTTTATCGCCTCGCGATTTCTGCTCAATAAGTCCCCTACCAACCGACGCGGGGATCTTCAGCAAAAACTTACGCGACTTAACGACCCACGACTGCGTGACCAGGAGTTGTTGAAGAACTCTCCAACTCTTCAGCTTCACTTGACTTCCGACTCTGTCAGGAGCGGTGAGGGCATGCTGAAAATCTCGATACCTCCGGACGCTAAAGTCGTGCAGTTCGAGTTACCCGCATCCAGATATCCAACCTTCACCGCCACCCTGCGAACCATTGAAGGTGAAGAAATCTTCACGCTCCCCTCCTTAACTGCAACCATCGTTGACGGGAAAATTGAACTAGTCACGAACGTCCCGACTGAGTTCCTCTCGCCCGGCGACTACGAACTGAAATTGAATGAACTCTCTGAGGATGGCAAGTCCGGGGACACGCGCTCTTATTACTTCCGTGTTACAGCCTGATCTCGGGTTGAACCAATCCACTCCGTCGCAATCCGACGCAAACGATTCGACGGTTCTCCCGCTTCTCTGCCCGGGCCTCTAAAGTTGAACAACCCGTCTATCACGTATCGCTGTATCGCGATGCAACCCGTCGAAAAGCATTTGTAACGTTTCGCTGATCGCGCCATAGAAGTCGAATGGACCGTTGACAGCTGCGCCTGCTGCGCACAACGGACCGGAAAGCTTACGGCGGAGCATCCCTGAGGTGAGCGAAAACTTAAAACTGGACAACACTACCAAAGCTGGTTGGGATAAGTCGTACGACCTGCGCGACACAACAAGCTTGTGGGGCATTCAGCCCGTGCCGGCCGTGGAAAGAGCAGCCGAGATATTCAGTGCCGGCAACGGTTGGGTCCTCGATTTGCCCTGCGGCGACGGCAGGAACACGCTTCCTCTCACAAAGAACATTGAGCATGTCGTGGCCGCTGACTCGTCGCCCAATGCCCTTAAGATTGCTTCAAAGTTTCTCACCTCCAATGGAGTTAAGAATTGCGTCCTCGTGGAGAGCGACATTTTCAATCTTAAATTCATAGATGATCAGTTCGACGGCATCTTCTGTTGGGACGTTCTCGGCCATCTTCAGGAAATCGAGCTGGCGCTCGCGGAATTGCTCAGGGTTTGTAAACCGGGGGGACGCTTGATCGGCAGCGTATTCGCGTTGGGTGACTCAACACGCGGTATCGACATGCTCCCGTTGAGTGATGCCGAGGAATACATTTATGCGAGTACTTTTTATTACAAGTTCTACGGCGAGCCCGAGATTCGGAAACTCTTGCAGAATGTCGGCGCTCGGGTCATTTCGCTGGAACTAATGAAATGGCATGAGCCTCCTCATGAGGGTTTTCGCGAGTACCCGCACGAACATCAGAGCTGGATGTTCATCCTGCAGAAACCGGAGCGCAAGAAATGAGAGCGAGTGACATTAGTTTCACGGTTACCGAGGCGGTACGCGCGGCCGGCCTCAACGGCGCCTATTTCACGATGGGCGGCCTTCACAATCAGGAATCGGCTCCGGAACTTACGGAGCTGACGCATGCGGTGTTGAAGGAGATCATGCCCGGCCTGTCCCCGGAAGCGATTAGGCTGGACCCCATCCTGCAGGGCTTTCGTCGTCTTCACGAGCAAGTCGGAGTATCGAACCGGAAGAACGTTGCTTCGCCTGAGAATTTGTTGAGCAACCTTTGCCGCACTGGCCAATTGCCGCAAATCAACTTGCTGGTCGACATCTATAACCTGGTCTCAGTCAAATCCCGCCTTGCTGTGGGCGCACACGATATTGACCACATCTCAGGAAATATCACCCTGCGTATGACTACAGGATCGGAAGAGTTCTGGCCGCTCGGCGCGCCCGAACCCAAGACCGTGCGCGCCGGTGAATATGCCTATGTCGATGATGAAGGCAACATCATTTGCCGGCTTGAAACGAGGCAAGTGGAAAAGACGAAGGTAGCGCTCGATACGACTGAGTGCTTCTACATTGTCCAGGGAAACACCGCCACAGGGGACGATTATCTTAAGTCTGTGACGGAGGAGTTAATCGGATTGACCAAGAGGTTCTGTGGCGGCCGGGAGCGGATGCTCTACGCCCCGTGGCAGGACTAGTTTCATTTGAATTTTCATTTCGGAGGACCCATCGATGAAGAACAAGATAACAAGAACTGCAGAGCACGTCTCAGAAGGGCATCCTGACAAGTTTTGCGATCAGGTTGCCGACCGTATTCTGGATGAGGTCCTGCGACTCGCCGGAGACGATCAAGAAGCACGTACCAAGGTGCGCACTGCAATCGAATGCCTGGCCAAGGACAACATGCTGATTGTTTCCGGTGAGGTAAATCTGCCGCTGAAAATCTGGACCGACCTCAACATTCCCGCTTTGGCCAGAGAGGTGTGGACCAGAATCGGCTACGGCGCCGACGGCCAGGAGTTGAACGTCTTCGACAACATTCATGCGCAATCGGCCGAAATCGCACTCGGAAAAGACGGCGGCGGCGTCGACCTCGGAGACCGCGCCGGCGATCAAGGCATTATGGTTGGCTACGCTACGAATGAGACGGATGAATTCATGCCGCGCGAATGGGTATACGCCCGTGATATTTGCATGAAGCTCACTGAGTTACGGAAGAACGGCACAATGCCTTGGCTCAAATCGGATTGCAAATCTCAGGTGACGATAGACGCGGATGGAGAGATCACCGCAGTTATCGTGGCGGCCCAGCACTCCGAGGAGGTGGCGAATGAAGTACTTGAAGGAGAAATTCTTTCACGGGTCCTTGAGAAAGTTCTGCCTACCGTGCCTTCGCGGGTCGTAATTAACGGCACCGGCGTCTTCCTGACGGGCGGTCCAATGGCCGATGCGGGCGTAGTCGGTCGCAAAATTGTGGTTGATGCCTACGGTCCGCGCGTGGCTGTGGGAGGAGGCGCTTATTCCGGCAAAGATCCTACGAAGGTTGATAGAAGCGGGGCTTACATGGCCCGGCATATTGCCAAAACAATCGTCGTAGAGGGCGCGGAAGGCGCTGAAGAATGCCTGGTAACTCTGGCGTATGGAATCGGCCAGCTTCAACCGGAGATGGTGACTGCGGTCACTCAGGACGGGAGAGACATATCGAAGTGGGTGCACAAAAGATTCCCGGACCTTAGCCCGGGGGCAATTATCAAACGCTTCAACCTCCGCCAGCCGCAAGGCTGGTCTTACAGTGACACCGCCGCCTATGGGCACTACGGGCGCGAATTGTTCCCTTGGGAAAAGTGAGCTAAGAGCTTCCGGCGTTTCCGCCGCGCGGGAATTGAACACGCGGCGGAAACGGGCCGAAAACTGAGGATTCTTTCAAGGAGCTATAGATGCGATGTCGCCAGAAATTACGCCGGCGTATGTTACGACTCCCATTTATTATCCAAACGACATACCGCACCTGGGTACCGCCTACCCTACGCTGGCAGCCGACATCCTTGCCCGCTGGTATCGCCTTTGCGGCAGAGAAACATTTTTCCTGACCGGAACAGATGAGCATGGCAAGAAGATCCAAAACGCGGCGCTCAGGAGAGGTTGTTCCCCGAAGCGACTGGTCGACGACCTTTCGGAAGCCTTCAAGACGAGCTTCGAAAATCTCCACGCCGGCTACGACCGATTCATCAGGACCACGGACGACGATCACAGTCGCGTGGTGCAAGAGTTGCTGCGGCGTGTGTACGACAACGGTGACTTTTACGAGGGCATCTACGAGGGACTCTATTGCGTTGAGTGTGAAGCATATTACGGTGTCGGCGATTTATTGGATGGATGTTGTCCACTGCACCTCAAGCCACCGGAAGTTCTGAAGGAGGCTTGTTATTATTTCCGCCTCTCAAAATATAGAGAATGGCTCCTGCATTATTATCGAGAGCATCCCGGGTTTGTCCTGCCCATTTCGCGCAATAACGAGGTCGTAAGTTTCGTCGAGGGTGGGCTTGACGATTTGTGCATTTCGCGAAGTACCTTCTCCTGGGGCATTCGCCTGCCCTTCGACGAGCGACACGTTACCTATGTGTGGTTCGACGCGCTCATTAATTACATCCGGGATCAGTTTCCTGGATGAGCCGGCCACATTCAACAAATTCTGGCCGAGCGCGACACACATCGTCGGCAAGGACATCCTCAGGTTCCACGCGGTAATTTGGCCCGCCATGCTGAAGTCTGTCGGCATCGCGCCGCCTCGAAGAATCTTCGCGCATGGCTTTTGGACGATTAACGGCCGCAAGTTTAGCAAGTCTCTGGGCGACGTCATCAACCCCGACTATTTGATCGGGAGGTACGGTCTGGATCCTCTTCGTTATTACATGTTTCGGGCGTTTCCCTTCGGCGCCGACGGCGACTTCTCGGAAATCAACCTCGTCGAACGCAACAACAGTGAGTTAGCGAAGGGCTTGGGGAATCTCTTACAGCGCACGACCTCAATGATTAGTAAATATTGTCACGGAGTAATACCGGGGCTGGGATCGCCCGACGAGATGGACGACGAGCTGCCACGTGCCGCCGCGTCATTCGTCTCGGAAATATGTTTAGCGTTCGACGATCTCGCCTTCAGTAAGGTGCTGGACGCGATCTGGGAATTCATTAGGAGATTGAATATCTACCTTAACGCTCGCAAACCGTGGGAGCTCGCCGGAAGCGACGATCAAGCGTTGCTCGAAAAGACGCTCGCCCACGCCGCCGAGGGGCTTCGTTTTCTGACCACATCAGTCACGCCGTTCATGCCCGGAAGCGGAAAAGAAATGGCAGCGCGTCTGGGTTTCGATGAAGTGCCGAAAACAGCGTCGCTGGTCTGGGGCGGAACACTCGCCGGGGCGCAGGTCAGAGAAGGAGAGCCACTGTTCAGGATGTTAGAACTGCCGGAGCCTTCTTCAGCCGAGTTCTAGACAACAGATCAACCCAGTCAACGTCATGCGGCCAGCACCCACCCGTATCCAGCCGGAATCTCCTTACTTGCAACCAACGGTGCTGAAGTTCGGCGGGACTTCCGTCGGCGACAAAATAGGATTTCAACGCGTGCAACAGATAGTGCGCGACTGTAGAGATCGGCGTCCGGTCGTCGTCGTCTCTGCGATGAGTGGCATAACGGACCTTCTAATAAGGAGTTTTCGCGCGGCCCAGTCCGGCGATATTCCGCTCGCGAGGCAGATTCTTGAGGCAGTTTCTTCACGGCACCTGGCCGTCGCGCGTGAACTTCTGGTCACGCGCCATGAAGCGTCAGCCCGGGAGACGATCACGGCGGCGGGTGAAATCTCCGCACTTCTGGACGCCGCCGTCACTTCCGGCAATGCTTCGGCATTGGAGGATCTAGTCTGTTCATATGGCGAGCGACTTGCTGCCGGTTTGCTTACTGCCGTGTTGTTGGAGAATGATCTGGCCGCAAGTTTTGTTGACGCTCGCTTGTGTATCCGCACCGACAGCAATCACGGAAACGCCAAGCCCCTCATTGATGAAAGCGAGGTGCAGACGCGGGTAAATTTAGCACCCGTTATCGATGAGCTTCGTATTCCGGTGCTCGGCGGCTTCATCGGCATGTCGGAAGACGGGAAAACTACAACTCTGGGTCGAAACGGCTCGGACTACACGGCGTCTATTGTCGGCAGTGCCCTGAAGGCGCGGGAAATCCAAATCTGGAGCGACGTTCCGGGGATGATGACGGCCGACCCACGTCTCGTAAGCGACGCACGGCGCATCGCACAACTGTCCTATGCAGAAGCTGCGGAGTTGGCCCACTTTGGGGCGAAGGTCTTACACTACAAGATGATTCCACTCGCGGCCCGGCGACGTATCCCCGTGCTTGTCCGTAACACATTTGGCCGTGGAGTTTCCGGAACTCTCGTTTGCTCGCAAGACGGGGAATCGACCACCCGGATTAAGGCAATCGCTCATAAAAAGGACATGATCGCATTGCGGCTGACTCCCTATGATCTCCTCTTTTCCGATTCGCAAATTGACGGGCTCCGCAACACGCTCAGACGGCATCGCGTTGAGATTTACGCGGTCGCTGCGTCGGTAACGAGCGCGACCTTGTTGGTTGATAGCGCGGCCATATCTTCTCAATTAACCGACGAGCTAAATGAGACCGCGAACGTAACCGCCATCGACGAGTGTGACGCTGTGTTTATTATTGGCGGAGACGTGAGTTGCGTGCCGGAGATTTTGAAGCGGCTTAATGCGATGTTTGCCGGCTCTGAGCCAGAGCTTCCCTTACAATCTACCCATGATCGTAATTTGATCCTTGCAGTCGCCCGTAGCCGCACCGCTGAAGTTGTGACGCGCCTCCACTCCATTTTCGTCGACGCAGCCTTCGGGTAGCAGACGGCGCGACGCATCGCTTTGAAGCTCATGCAAGTTGCCAGGGATGAAAGTCTGGGGCTGCATCTTTGAGCAACGGCTATTCCGTCTGTTCGTTCTTGCTCAAGGCCGCAAGCGTCAGCGCCTCTTCTGATTCCCGCTTCGTTAACTTCAGCTCCTTAAAAATCGCAAGAGCTTGGGAATGGACGTTAAGGGCCTCGCTGAACCTGCCTAACACGTGATAAACATTCCCCATCCCAGATAAAGCCTCCGCCTCTTCGTCGCGGCACTGAATGCTGCCGGCAATTTCCAGACTCTTCTGGTAGCAATCTAAAGCCTTCCGGGTATTGCCGGACTTTAAATAGATCCCGGCAGACGTCCTAAGATGAGCACTCTGACCTTCTCTGTTACCAATTTCAGAAGCAATCTCATACGCTTGGTCAGTCGCGTCTCGCGCTTGTTCAAGGTCTCCCAGGTCGGCGAGAAGCGCACCCAACTTACCAAGTCGTTGCTGTTGGCCGCGGCGATCACCAATTGTTTCCGCAACCTCCAGTGCCTTTCTGTAATACTCGATTGCCTCCGCATACGAGCCTGCATCTTCCAAAAGAGCACCGATATTGCTTAAGTTCAATCCCTCACCGTGGAGGTCCCCAATCTGTCGACTTAGGCCAAGCGCGAGATTTGTGCTGGCCACCGCAAGCTCTGTCATTCCAGTTGCCGGTATGCCTCCCCCAGGTTTCCCAGATCCAACGCTTCCCCATAGACGTCCTTAATCTCGCGACTGATTGCCAGAGCTTGCTCAAAATACGAACGAGCCTCATCGTATTGACTAAGCCCGTAATAGACCACGCCAATGTTTCCCAGGTCCCGGGCCTCCCCTCGCTTATTGCCCACTCGTCTGCTAAGTTCCAACGCTTGGTGATGTAGTTTTAAGGCCTCGTCATATCGCCCGACATATCCATGAGCAAGTCCCAGGTTGCCAAGATGCTGCGTGATAATCGATTCGTCCTGAATTTCATACGATAAACCGAGCGCGGTCTCGAGCTGTTCGATCGCAGTGTCATAATCGGCAAGTCCGATATTGGCTAAACCGAGCTGCCCAAGATACACGCTCTCCTTCTGCTTTTCTCCGAGGCGACGAAAGATTTCCAGCGCCGCTTCCAAATGCTCTACTGATTCTCGATAGAGTCCCAAGTCCTCGAAGGTCACCCCCAGGTTTCCCAAATGAGTTGCCTCTGCGAGAGGAACAGGGATAGCTCTGGAAGCCGCCAGCGCCGCTTCAAGCCAGCGTATGCGATCCGCAGCGACTTGTCGTAAACCCAATAAGGACGGAGCAGCAGCAGAGTAGCCGCTGCACATAGTCCTCGCCCGCCCCTCGGTGGGATTGGAAATCACATAATTAGCCCCGGTCTCTATTTGATGCCAGTCAGTTTCCAGGTCGGTGATTGCTTCCGCGGAAACGTCTTTTCCGGTCAGATACTGCTCGCCCAGAGTGCGCAACCTATTCAGGTAATGTTGACTATGTCTCAGTGCAGCTTCTTTGAGATCAGCCATCGCGTACGTACCAATGAGCGGAAACTGAAAGGCGTATTTGGCTTTAAGATTTATGTCCTGTGACAACGGAGCCGGGTACAGAGAGGCCCCGACGCTGTGGTCCAGGCAAAGCAGCGGGATTGATCCGTGTCACTTGCAAACCCGGCTAGGTACACGAGCGTAGAGCCTGCAGTGCCGATTGCACCTCGTTGACCAACGGATCCTCGAGTTCGGCAAAGATATGCATCGCGGTCTGGAAGTGGGTTCCTGCTTCATCTTTGCGATTGCAGCTGCGATAAGCAAGACCCATTTTAAACAGGGCGTGCGCCTCGCCGCGAAGATCACCTTTGTCCCGCGCCAGCGCCATTCGTTTTCGATAGAGATCGATACCACGCTCATAATCTCCCGCCTTGACATGAGCATCGCCCAGGTTAGTAAGCGCAACTCCGCCACTGCGCCAGTCACCCGTTTCGTGAGCCAGGGCCAACTGCTTCATAAAAAGGCTGATGGCTTGCTCTCTTTGCCCGAGCTCAGCCAGAGCGGTACCGATGTTTCCCAGATCTTGCGCCTCGCTGGTTTTGTCGCCTAGTTTGCGGCTGATGGCCAGCGCAGCATGATGATACTCAAGGGCCTTATTAGGATTACCAAGCGAATAGTGGATATTTCCCAGATTGCCCAGAGCCATACCTTCGCCGCTTCGATTACCGATTTCACGGTTAATGCTGAGGGCCATTTCAAAGTTATCAGCGGCCTGCCCGGTCTTTTTCATCCTCAGGAACGATAACCCGAGGTTACCAAGGGCGCAGGCTTCACCGCGCCGATTCCCAACTTCCCGGTTGATGCGCAAAGCCGCTGTGAAGAGTTCTATTGCGCGCGCAGTCCGGCCGCTGGAAAACAAGGTGAGCCCCAGATTGCTTAATGCGTGGCCCTCGGCCCGGCGGTCGCCCAGGTCTCGACTGATCGCGAGCGCCCGCGTGTAGGCTTCCACAGCGCGGTCAGTTTCGCCAATAAAGGCATAATCCAGACCGGCATTTATGAGCACGGCGGCTTCGCCCGTCCGGTTACCTGTCTCGCACATGATCGCTAACGCTTGCTCGTAGTGTTCAATAGCCTGGCGACTTTGCGTCAAAGAAGAGTACGCCATCGCCAGGTTTATGAGATGACGCGCCTCGGCACTTTGATCATGTGAACGGCGAGCCGCGCATAAAGCTATTGTCAGCCACTCAATCCGCTCTTGTGGGTGTATCCTTAATTCAAGAACGCTCGATCCGCTGTCGGGATAGGCTACCGAAAAGCGGGCCGCCGTTTCGTCTCGTTCGGCGTTCGCTTGCGCCCATTCTTGGGCCATAGCGATATTTGGCCACTCCTGCTCCAGGAGGGCCAATCCAGCCGTTAGGAAGTCACCGCCCATGAGATAAGAGTCGTCGGCCCGACGCATCACCTTCTCATAGTAAGTAGCGTGTCGCCGCTTGGCTTCGTCAAATAGTTCGCGCATTTTGGCAGCCGGAGAGAAACTTCAAAAACCGTTCAGGAAGAGCAGCTATGAACTCTGCAGCAATGCTTCAACTCCCCAATCGACGAGGAGTTTGCTAATCTCCCCCGCAGATGGCGAGTGTAGTTGGGTAAAAATCTTTACTGCAGCCAGCGCATGCTCGATAGCATCCGTGCGATTGCCGTTTTTGTCGTGCACCAGGCTAATGCCCCAGAGGGCATTCCCTTCTCCGCGGCGATCCCGAAGCTCGCGTGCAATGGCGAGTCTTTGCTGGTACAGGCCCTTCGCGCGGCTCATATCGCCCAGCAGGAAGTAAGAGCCCGCGAGATTGCCTATTGCATTACTTTCCCCTCGACGATCTCCGATCGCGCGATGAATCTCCAAACTCTGACGCTGGTATTCTACGGCGCTTCGCACCTCGCCCAATCTGGCATGCGCTATTCCCAATCCGCCCAAAGCATTGGCCTCCCCACGCGGATCACGAATTTTCCGGGAAATGGTGAGCTGACTCTCGAAGCACTCAATCGCACGGACTGCGTCTCCCGAGTTTTTGTACGATACGCCGAGGTTTCCCAGACTCTTGACCTCGCCATGAAGATCGCCCATTTCGCGCGCGATGATAACTCGGTTTTCATAAAATCGGATGGCCTCTTGAGGCTGACCCAACTCGTCGTAAACCATACCCAGGTCGTTCAAGTGCGTGCCTTCGGCCGAGCGATTTCCCAGGCGACGGGCCGAGGCAAGGGCCACTTCTAACCATACTTTTCTCTGGCTCGGGTGCTCAACCAGGTCGAACAAATAAGCTCCGAGCATTTGATATTCGCTACATAACACAGCGGCTGGGTCATTGTTCGGGGCATGCATTTCAGCCCAGGCTCGCCCTCTCTGAATGTTAGACGACTCCAGGTCGAGCAGCCGCATTCCTTCTGTCAGAGCGTCGCCGCCTTGTTGATAGAGGCGATCCGCGGTCAGGAGCACCGTTCGATAGTGCTCGGCATGGCGACGGTGAGCGTCATAGAGTCCAGCCATGATTATCCAAAGATTGGTGAACTACTCTAACTTCACGTACCTGAATTGCAGCGGAGCGCTCCGCCACCGAATCGAAAGGACAGTATCAGCGCGATAGATTGTCATTCACTTCGATTGCCCCATCAACCAACTCAGATCCTCCCTGATGGCAGCCGAAGGGACTTTGAATCTTAACGCTGCTTGGTACTCAACTGTGGCCTCTTCAAGTCGCTGCTGATGCGCGAGCGCAACGGCCATTCGATAATGAAAGCGTCCGTCGCTTTCGAGTTGTGGGGTTAACTTAATTGCGTCTCTGAGTTCAGTCTCTGCCTCGGCGTATCGCTTCTCACCCAAGAGTGAAGTGGCCAGCTCAACATGCGCGTTACCGTCAGATGATTCAAAGGGGTCCGAATTCATCGCCTGTCTTAGTTCGGATTCTGCTTCGTCGAATTGCTCCCGTGCATTGAGTATCATTGCTAAATTGACGCGAGCTGGAGCCATCGTGCGTTTTGCCGCTATCGCCGCTCGATATTCCCGTTCGGCCTCCTGATTCTTGAGTGCGGCGGTGAAGATGTTGCCGAGACCGTTGTGGGCCTCGGCGCAGTTCGGGTCAAGTGCCAACGCCTCCCGATCCAGAACCTCCGCCTCCTTTAATCTGCCTCGGTACCACAATGCCATGCCAAGGTTTGCTCGAGTGACTGGGTCATTGGCGATTCTTGTGTCCAGCGACATCGCCTGCTTCAGCGGCGATTCGGCTTCGGTGGGCCTTCGCAGTTGAAATAATTCCATGGCCAACGCCTGGTATGCGACTGCATATTGTGGATCCAGTCTGATCGCTTCGCGATATCTTTGCTCAGCGCCGTCATGTTGGCTCTGCCCAGCCAGCACCTCACCGAAATCGTAGTGAAACTCGGCGTTTGTTCCTAAGGTCGGATCGAGCGACAACGCCTTTCTGAATTCAGCCTCAGACTCAGGATATTGTTTCCGTTCTAATAGCCGGAGGCCCAGATTCCGGTGAGCCCTTGCCAGGTTCGGCTCGATACGCAATGCCTCATTCAATTCGGCTTCGCCCTCTGCGTCCTTCTTTTGAATAAGCAGGACCACGGCGAGGGCGTTATGAGCCAGCGCATAGTTCGCATCCTGTTTCGCAGCCTCGCGGAACGACGCTTCCGCTTCAGATATTTTGTCCTGATTCATCAAGGCTAGCCCGAGTCCGTAGTGAGCCAGTGCATATGACGGATCGGTCATGATTGCCTGCCGATATTGAGTTTCGGCTTCGGCGAGTTTTTGCGCATTGGCGAGCAAGGCCGCCGAATCACTCTGGGCTGTCGCCACCAGGCGTCGTCGGCTCCGCTCTCGCTTGTTCTTCATTATCCAAATCACTCCAACCGCCGGTCCTAAGGCGAGTGCAACTAAAACTAGCCAAAGAATTAACTTGCGATTCTTATTGGCGGGGCTGACCGGCGGATTGTCAGATTGTTCAGACATGCGGGTAACCTTTCATAGTTCCACTCGGCTTCGCAATTGCTTGAAGTCCGTCGCGGCAACGAAGTCTGGGGCAAGTTGCTTTAGTTCATTAGACTCCTGGTCATATTCCAACTTTCTGTTCTGTGCAATTAGTGCTAAGAGTCTCGCGTTATGAGGTAAAGGATCCGTACGATCAAGTGCGATTGCTACGCCGAATTCATCGCTCGCCTCTGCTAATTTATTCTGGGTAGCGAGACTTAGACCAAGATAAAGATGAAATTTTTCGTTGTTCGGGTAACTCAAATCGAGGCTGGCCGCTTTCCTAAGGTTTTCTTCAGCTTCAGCTTGTCCTTGTGTTAACAGAGTGACACCAAGATTGTAGTAGGCTTCCGCAAAGTAACGATTAATCCGAATCGCTTCACGAAATTCCGCCAACGCGTCAACGATCTTAGTCTGATGAGCTAGCGTCACTCCCAACCCGTTGTGCGCCGGCGCAAAATCTTTGTTGTGTGCCAAGGCGTCTCTAAACGCATTCACAGCTTCCGCATATTTTCCCTGTCTATCTAGAACAAGGCCGAGACCGTTGTAAGGATCAGGAGGCGCGGGAGTCGGCTCGAACTTGATAGCTTGACGAAACTGTTCTTCGGCCTCGGGGTAACGCCCTAGATAAAAGAGAGTAAAGCCGAGATTAAAATGGGCCTCCGCATAATTCGGATTAATTCGTATTGCATTCTTGAAGGCATCCTGAGCTTCTGGACGGCGCGACTCATCGTTAAGAGTCATGCCGAGGCCATTGTAGGCAATGGAATAGTTTGGATCGATTCTTATCGCTTGCTTGAATTCAGATTCCGCTTCCGTGAATTTCCGCTGATTTCCCAGCGCCTGTCCGAGCGCTGTGCGAATGAGCGGAGAATTCGGATCTGCTTTCAAAGCCTCGCGAAATTCGTTCTCAGCTTCGGCAAAGCTTCTTTGATTAGCTAAGCTGAACCCCAAATTGTAATGGGTACGACTGCTATTAGTGAGACCCGAATTATCGCGGGTTTTGGCCACGACCCAAACGATAGTGATTAAGAGCAAGGCAAGTAGCAGAAGAGCCACGAGCCTACGTTTGGATGACAGCCACGTTGATCTCGTTCGTTTATCTGGTTCTAAGTCTATTGTCGCGCCGGAGTTGATAGTCTGACTAGATTGTTCATTGCGCCCGCTGACCCCTGGCACGCTGGGGCCTTCGTCCATTTCTCCGTCAACCGGAATGCCGAGTTCACGAGCGCGAGTTTGCAGCGAACGGACTAACTTATCGAACCCTTTGGGGTCGAGCAGACTTACCCACTGCCAATCAGATAATCGGTCAGGCACAGAGCATTCCTCGAGCTTTACGGGGATGATGAAGATCGTGCCTTCCGGTTGTTCGTCCGCGGCGTCAAGAGCGAACTTGATCTCCTTTTGGACGTATCCTCTCTTAGTAACGGAATTCGAAGAAAGACAAATCAAGACTACGTCACTGAGACGAACTGCCCGGGGAATTTCTCTGCGCCAGTACTGGCCGGGCAATAAATCAACCTCGTCTAACCAGACATGAAAAGAGGGCCGTGTGAGCCGGTCCGACAGTTGCCGCACTGACTCCTTGTCCTCTGAGGAATGACAGAGGAAAACTTGTAAGCGGCGAGACGAATGGGAGAACTCTTTCATGAGGACGGCATTCTACACCCAACCTGTAACAACGACAGTCTTTTATGATCTTAGACAAGGACACTTCAAGGACATTCGGCAGTCCACGGTTCTCCGTGGCTAGAACTTAGAATCCGCGTGCACAAATTGTAGACAGAATTGATAGGACTTAGCCGTTAAACGATGGGAGGAAATGGTAAGGTCTGGAAAAACTTCGAGCGGCTGGGTGTGAGCCTGCTAGATGCCAGTTCATGACCGTCGAAAGCCTAGAATTGATCGGTTACTTTAACTCACGAGGTTTGATTCCTAATTAGGAATTGCTTCGTCTGTCATTGCTTGTTGGTAGCCGGCTTCAACAGCTCGTTCGACGGCTTGAGCAAACTCGATTAAGTCTTCTTGGGTATGATTTATATAAACCTGTGCCGTGGTTTTCGGATCTCTGTGCCCTAAAGCGTTGGCGATGTCGAGTAGGTCAACCATTTTCTTTACTCTTGTGCCTGGAGTGTGGCGCAGGTCATGGAAATGAAGACCTAAGTGTTTGAGGCCGGCGTCTTCCAGGGCGCCGTCCCACGCAGTTCTCACATTGTGGCTGATACCGAATACGAGATCGGCCGGGGGTTTTTCACCAGAGCGAAGTGCTCTGAAAGCTTTTTTGGGAGGATTGGTGGTTATGTCGAGGAGCGCTTCTCTTACTCTTGGCGTCATGACGGCATCGCGTAATTGTTTGTCGCCACCCATGCTTTTGTAATTGATCAATCCACGAATCCACCCAGGATTGGTGAAGTCAAGTTGCGGTTTTCTTAGATGGATTAATTCGCCGAAGCGGGCGCCAGTGTCAACGGCAACTATGATGAGCGCGCGTAGGTGTCGGCGATCCTCTGTTTCGCAGGCCTTTAAGAGTTTGATTTCCTGTCCAAAGGTAAGGAACAGGGTCCGGGCTGTGCGGTCGCTTGATTTCATCACCTCGTTCTTGCGGGCGAGGTTAAAAGGATTTTCGTCCATCCAGCGGTTGCGCTTTGCTTCATTGAGCATGGCGCGGAGGGTGTTCAGCTCGCGCGCAACTGTTGCTTTCTTTATGTTCACGACGGTCTTGTTGGGACCGGGACGCGTACATCGCAAACGAAAAGCTCGCTAGTTCGTGAGGTCTCTGACTTTGATGGTTCTGAGCTTTTTATCGCCGAAGAATGCGCGGAGATGCTTAATGTGCGCTTTATAGGTACTGGCGTCTCGGACTCCGCAAAGTTTTTCGCCGTCATCGTTGTAATTGGCTTCGACGTACATTTCCTTAAGGGCGTACTCGGCCAAGTGCGCAAAGGTGGTGACCTCTGTTTCGAGCGCTTTCGGCCCTGCGAGTTCGAGTCGGTTGCGGACGAGTCGGATCGCTTCTTTAGCCGCACTGCGGGTGTTTCGCTCACGGTGAACGGACTTCCGTTTGCCGTCCTCGTCATAGTAATGGAGATAGCCGTCGTAGCTTTTGCGGCCTTTGCGTGGACCGGTCTTGCGGACGATGGTGGCAACGCCTTCGGAGTATCTCATATGCTTCGGGTGGCCTTATTGGTGGTGGGTGTCCACGAGGAAAGGCGGAGAAGGGTCGTCATTACAATCGCGCAAAAATTCTGCGAGTTGGTCGGAATTTGGTCGGAAGTGGCCCTGATATAATAAAATACCCCTTTATTATTGGGGTTGTTAGGGGTAGACCGTTGTATTGACACGGTAGGGGTCAGCGGTTCGAGTCCGCTCGTGCCTACCATATTTTTTCAACAGTTAGCTCGCATAACTTCGTTGCTCGCGGCTCCAATAGGCTCCCATTAGCACCAATTGATCAATGACCGCTTGGTTTTTGGATCCTACCACTCTGTAGGTACCTGATTTTAGGTCCATCTGTAAGTAGATTCATGATTTCGACGATTGCCTGCATCAGGCAGTATCTCGCCGCGAGTCTGCTTACGCAGCCGTGCTTCGGCGCCTCTATTCCCACCTGGTTCTTAGCCAGGCGGATCAATTAAAAAAAGGGAAACAACCTCGGCTTCCTTTTGGCAAAGGCGCACCTCTTGGCAGCCGAGCGAGTGTGGCCTAATTTCGCGCCCAGGGAAAAGAGCCACACCATCCTGCCCAAAAAATGGGTTGATGAACCAGGCCGAACGACTGGCCTTACGATTCCCTCTGTTAACGGCAAAGCCTGTCGGGATCATCGCGATGGCATCTTCGTTGCAATGCCTAACGTGATTTGTCGCTTCGATTCTGAAGCCGCAATAGAAGTCTGTTTCGGGCTCAGGAAAGTGTTGAGAGCATTCTTACGAACCCCAGCCGAACTTTCCTGTGATCATTTCTCGATCAAGGAAAAGGGGAAGTCTATGACCAAGGCACTTTCATATTCATATTATCTGGCGCGACTGGGCTTCGTGTTGCTCAGCGTCCTGCTATTCGCCTACAGTTCGATTCACGCGCAGACTGAGACGGGCCAAATCAACGGTAGAGTCATCGATCCAAACGGCGCCCTGGTTCCCAATGCGAGCGTCATGATTAGGTCTGTCGATACTGGTATTGAAACCACTGCCACGACCGGATCAGAAGGCACCTATGCGGTGGCGAACCTCAAGCCTGGCCTCTATGACGTGACTGTGAACACGTCGGGGTTCGCCGCCACCACGCAACGCGTCCAGGTAACCGTCGGTTCACAAACCTCGGTGATTACAAATCTGGCGCTGACCGGACAACAGGTTTCAGTCAACGTGGTCGCTGAAGCCGGCGTCGCGGTCAACACTCAGAACCAGGAAGTGTCCGACGTCGTTTCTTCGAATCAACTTCGCGAGCTGCCCTCCTTGACTCGGAATCCTTATGACTTTGTCAGTCTTTCGGGCAACGTCGCTGCGGATCCAAACGGATCGACCGGGCGCGGTGTGAACGTCGCGATTAATGGGCAGCGCGCGGCCAGCACGAACATTCTGCTCGACGGCGGCGAAAATGTTGACACCTTCACCGCGTCGGTCGGCCAGACAGTGCCGCTTGATGCGGTCAAGGAATATCGCGTCATCACCAACAATTTCTCAGCCGAATATGGACGAGCGACTGGTGGCATCGTCGACGTTGCCACCAAGAGCGGCACGAACCAATTCCACGGCACCGGCTATGAATTCAATCGCGTCTCGGCGCTGGCTTCGAATGGATTCGATAACAACGCCAAGGGCCTGCCGAAACCGCATTTCGCGCGCAACCAATTTGGTTACTCCTTCGGCGGACCAATCAAGAAAGACAAGCTGTTCTTTTTTAGCAGCACGGAATGGACGCGCGTGCGCAGCGATCAGACGCAAGTGACTTTGGTGCCGACACCACAATTGATATCTGCGTCCGGAGCCGCAACGCAGCAGTTCTTTAATGCCTTTCCGCTGGCGACTCCGATTAACGGCACGGTCTACACGGTGGGCGACATTGCCTCGTCGTTAGGACTGGCACTCTCCCCAACGTCTACCAACGCATTCGCGAGATTGCCGGCGTCGTTGCCGGCATTTGGACAAGTCCAGTTCCTGGTGCCGACGAACGTCGGCGCCGGCAATCCACAGAATGCCTATGAAACGGTGAATCGAATCGACTACAACTGGACCAACAAGACGCAACTGTACGGGCGCTTCGCCCTCGAGAGCCGTGACATGTTTCCCGGCGTGATCGTTTTCAGTCCTTATCAGGGCTTCAATACCGGCGAGACTGACTACAATCAGAATTACATTGTGACGTTGAGTCACACGTTCAGCCCATCTCTGGTTTCAACTTCAAAGCTCGTTTTCAATCGATTGAATCAGCAACAGCCGCTCGGTGCGGCACCGGTTGGTCCGACGTTGTATCTGACCGGCACTGCGTTCACGCAACTGGAGAGCACCAACGTAGCCCTGCCCGGATATTCAGAATTCACGCCCGGCAACGCGATACCCTTCGGCGGTCCACAGAATGTCGCCCAGCTAATTGAGGACGTGAGTTGGAACCGGCGCCGGCATCAATTCACTTTCGGCGGTGCGTACGTTTACATCCAGGACAATCGTGCCTTTGGCGCGTATGAAGAAGCGGTCGAGCAACTGGGAAATAACCGGACCGGCGGGTTGAATAATCTGGTGCAGGGACAATTGTCGGCGTTCCAGGCCGCGGTTTATCCACAAGGAAAATTTCCCGGCGACACGCTCACGCTGCCCGTTAGTCCCCCGGACTTTACGCGCAGCAACCGTTATCACGACTGGGATGCTTACGTGAATGACTCCTGGCGCATCAAGCCGCGCATTAATTTGAATCTCGGGCTGCGTTACGAATACTACGGCGTCCAGCACAACGTCGATCCGAATCTCGATTCAAACTTCTATTTCGGCACGGGCTCAACGGTGCAGCAGATGATTCGCAACGGATCGGTACAGACGGTTCCGAACAGTCCCATCGGTTCGTTGTGGAAGCCTGACCGGAATAACTTTGCGCCACGCGTCGGCATCGCATGGGACATCTTTGGTGACGGCAAGACGAGTCTGCGGGGCGGATACGGCATCGCTTACGAACGCAACTTTGGCAACGTCACTTTCAATGTGATCCAGAATCCACCCAACTACGCGGTGGTTTCGTTGACTGCTCCGGGCGATGTAGCCACGCTGCCGATAACCCTGGACAATTCAGGACCGTTGGCCGGCTCATCCGGAACCAAGGTGCTGCCGATCACCAGCCTGCGCGATGTCAGACAGGACATCCCTACAGCTTACGCGCACCTTTGGAGCGCTTCACTCGAGCATCAATTGTTCTCCGGTACTGTGGCCTCAGTCGAATACAGCGGTTCGCGCGGGGCCGACCTTTACACGATCGAAAATCTGAACCGGTTAGGTTTCGGCACCACGTATCTCGGCAGCACCTGCAACAGGCCGGACACGGGCACGCCAACCGATCGCTTGAACTGTCAATACAGCAACATGAACACGCGCGGCTTTGGCGGCATCTCCCGCTACAACGGGTTGACCTTCGGTTTGGAGAGCAGCAACTTCCGGCGCCATAGCTTTTTCAATTTCGAAGGCCTGCAATTGACCGCGCGTTACACTTACGCCGTCGCCAGGGACAACGTCAGCTCGACTTTCAGCGAGTCACTGGCGAACTTCAATCTGGGATTACTAGATCCTTTCAATCCGAAACTTGATTACGGCTATTCGGATTTCGACGTGAGACATCGCTTCGTCAGCAGCTTCAATTGGGATTTACCTTTCCTGAAACAGAAGCGCGGTTGGGAGCGTCATACGCTCGGTGGTTGGACACTGACCGGGACTTTCACCGCGCGCACCGGGCTGCCTTTCACCGTTTATGACTGCACGTTTGCCGTTAGCGTCTGCCTGCGTGCGGAACTCAACGGGCCGATTCAATTTTCCGGTTCAGGTAATCCCGCGCCGGTCGCCGGCTCGCCGAATGTCTTCACCTTCATCGAC
>Ga0207686_10000053_pt1 | contig 109295 bp, 101 predicted proteins | sample KBSM24metaG_FD_184396 | JGI IMG/M metagenome (GOLD analysis project Ga0207686, IMG submission 184396) | Miscanthus rhizosphere microbial communities from Kellogg Biological Station, Michigan, USA - KBS M2-4 metaG (SPAdes) (version 2) | ecosystem: Host-associated > Plants > Roots > Rhizosphere... | reverse complement strand
TTTCGATTTTCTTTGCAGGGGTAATATCCAGGCGTATATGACCCCTGCAAAGAAAATCGAAAATCGGCTCAAAAGAACCTGAAAATCGACAGAACCTTAATTTCGAAAGAGGTCTATTCATTGGACGGTTATTGGAATAGAGTCAGTCACCGCAGGCTCACCAAAAAACTGCGTCGGACCAGGAGACTGATAATCGTCTTCTAATGCCCACTTCGCAGCCTGTTTTTGCAATCTGACATACGGCGTCCCTTTTAAATCGACATACGTTTTCACAATGACCGGTTTCTTTTGGCTTTGCAGGATGAGTTGAGAAGCAAGCGGCACCCCTCCAATCGACCATTCCTCTGCGGGTTTAGCTAGATGTTGCACGAACGCCATGCAGCCAGTCAACCCTTGTGCAATAAGCAACGCAGCTGTGTGGCCAAGAGTGTAGCAGTAATTGGCATCGAAATTCGTTGGAAGTCCGGCTCTTCCCTCATAGCCAAAAAAATGGGCCAGCGGGGAAAACTTCCCATTGAATTTCCTTTTTTTGAGTTCTTTTGAAACGGCTTCAATGAGGAGAAGCTCCGTCTCAACAGCAGAAAGGTTCACATTGCCGTGAGGATCGCGATCAAGAAGGAGTTGCTGCTGCACACGGTCGGAAAGCATCTCCCAGACAACACGGCCCTCCGGCGAAAGATGCTCAGGCGATTGCTTGAGTTCTTTGATTAGTCCTGACATTTCAGGCATGTGCTCAATGAGTCCTTCCGGCACCAAAATCACACCGTAATGTTTTCCGAGTTTTTCTCTTTGCTCGACTAGATCGGCGATTTTGAAAGTGATCTCTGAGAGCGTATGCCTTTCTTCAGAAATAAGAGTAAGGTTTGGATGGGTCTTGAGCGCGCATTCCAATGTAATGTGGGATGCAGATCTTCCCATGAGCTTAATAAAGTGGTAGTACTTCTTGGCCGAAAGCGCATCTTTACCGATATTTCCAATCAGCTCGGAGTAGATTTTTGTTGCTGTATCAAATCCGAATGAAATCTCGACGTACTGATTACGTAGATCGCCGTCAATCGTCTTAGGAACCCCGATGACTTTCGTTTTGCAGCTGTGCTGTAAAAAATATTCCGCGATAAACGCCGCATTCGTGTTCGAGTCGTCGCCGCCGATGACCACTAGGCCGTCTAAATCGAGATCTTGGGCCGTTTTAAGTGTTTTCTTTAGCTGCTCCTGCGTTTCGATTTTTGTTCTTCCTGAGCCGAGCAGATCAAATCCGCCTTGATTGCGGTATGCAGATAAAGTCGAGGCGTTCAGTTCAATCCTCTGGCTGGCAAGCACGCCTCCGGGCCCGTCTAAAAAACCGATGAGCTTAGCTTTAGAATTGAGCTTTTGCAACGCATCAAAAAGCCCCGTCAGGACATTGTGCCCTCCAGGAGCTTGGCCGCCAGAAAAAACAGCCCCGATTTTTAAGGCGGGAAATTTTTGTGCTGCCCCCTTTTTTGCAATGAGTACAGATGGGTCAGAAATGTTAGGAAAAAGTTTTTTGATGTCTGATTGAACGGGCAACTCTCCAGATTTTTCAAAAACAACCGACTCTATTTGGCTCAAAACGCGAGGTAAGGCCGGCTGATATTTTTGGCGGAGTTTAGACAAAGTCATATATTAATCCGATTTTTAGGGATTAACGGATTAGGTTCAAGAGGTAATTCTAGAGGTAGTTGCAAAACTCGCTTTGGAGCCCAAATTCGATGATTTTCGATTAGATTTGGTTTTTGCGCAAATTGACATACTCGATTGAGAGTAGGCGATTTGCGCAAAATCCAAACCTAATCGAAAAGCGCTAGTTTGGGCCCAAATTGGAGGTATGCAACTACCTCTGTACATTTGAACCCAGATCCGCTTAAATAGATCCATGACTGCAAAATATATCTTTGTCACAGGCGGGGTTGTTTCTTCTTTAGGCAAGGGGCTAACAGCTGCATCCATTGCGATGCTTTTAGAGTCTCAAGGCCTCAAGGTCGCAATGCTCAAGCTCGATCCTTATTTGAACGTCGATCCGGGAACAATGAATCCCTACGAACACGGTGAAGTCTATGTCACTGATGACGGCGCAGAAACAGATCTCGATTTAGGACACTATTACCGATTTACCAATGCCACCCTCTCTAAGGCCTCCAACGCCACTTCCGGCCAAATCTATGATGCGGTGATCAAGCGGGAAAGACGCGGCGATTATTTGGGCAAGACCGTCCAAGTTATTCCTCATGTCACCGATGAGATCAAAAAACGGATTTTAGACTGTGCCCATTATGATGAAGGCACTCATGTTGTCATTGTCGAGATTGGCGGCACAGTCGGCGATATCGAATCGCTTCCGTTCTTAGAAGCGATAAGGCAGTTTCGACATGAAAGGTCAGGCATGTGCATCAACCTCCACCTCACCTACGTCCCCTTTTTAAAAGCGGCAGGCGAAGTCAAAACCAAACCGACACAACACTCTGTCCAAATTTTACGTGAAATTGGGATCATGCCCGATATGATCATCTGCCGTTGTGAAAATCCCCTTCCGCAGGACATCAAAGACAAGATCAGTCTTTTCTGCTCCGTCAGAAAAGACATGGTGATCGATGAAGCTGATGTCACATTCAGCATCTATGAAGTCCCGATCAGCCTAAAAAAACAGCAGATCGATATGAAAGTCTGCCAGCTCCTCCATCTTCCAGAAAAAAAATCTCATCTCAAAAATTGGGAAGAGATGGTGCACAAAATGCGCCATCCCAAAGAAAAAATAGTGATCGGCATCGTCGGAAAATACATTCAACACCAAGATGCATATAAATCGGTTTTTGAAGCGCTGCAACACGCAGCCATCGACCATCAGGTCGATCTCGAGATCCGCCGTTTTGAATCCGACAAAGTGCTAGAGCTCGGCGATGTTGAAAAAACTATTGGCGGCTGCGACGGCTATCTTGTCCCCGGAGGGTTTGGAGAAAGAGGCTGGATGGGCAAAATCATGACCGCCAAATACTGCCGTGAGAACAAAATCCCCTATTTAGGCCTTTGCCTTGGCATGCAAGTGATGTGCGTTGAGTTTGCCCGGCATGTTTTAGAACTCTCCGATGCCAACTCAACCGAGATGGATCCTAACACTCCCCATCCAGTGATCAGTTTGCTCAGCGAGCAACAAGACATTGAAAAAAAAGGCGGTACGATGCGTCTCGGAGCTTTTGAGTGCAACCTCAAACCCGGCACCAAAGCTGAAAAAGCCTACGGCAAAAAACAAGTCGCCGAAAGACACCGTCACCGATTTGAGTTCAACAACGCCTTTAAAGATCAGTTTGAAAAAAATGGGCTTGTTGTCTCAGGCATCCTTCACAACAACTCTCTGTGTGAAATTACTGAAGTCAAAGACCACCCATGGATGGTCGGCGTCCAATTTCACCCTGAATTTAAATCTAAACCAGGCCAGCCCCATCCTCTCTTTAGAGATTTTATTGGAGCGGTCATCAATACAAAAAAATCCCATGGGTAGACTCCTCGGCATCGATTATGGAAGAGTCCGCATCGGCGTTTCAATCTCCGATGAGACGCAGATGATTGCACGCCCGCTTTGCTGCCTCGAATATAAAAAAGACTTCATTGAAAAATTGCAAAAAGAACTGAAGTCCCTTCTCCCCATCGATGAAGTGATCATTGGCCTTCCTCTCGATATGCGGGGAAAAGATAGCCCCATGACAGAAGAAGTCAGAAAATTTGCCGATTATCTCCATCAAGCTCTCCAACTTCCAGTTGTCCTTTGGGACGAGCGGCTCACCTCTGCTCAAGCCGAAAGACAGCTGCGCGATGCCGGCATGAAACGGAAAGAGCGCGCTGAGTATAGTGATACACTTGCCGCTTCCTTAATCCTTCAATCTTACCTGGACACTTTATGACCCTCCTAGAAGGCCAGCAGTCTCGCTTAGCGCAGCCATGCAGCCTCGTGGTCTTCGGGGCGACCGGAGACCTCACCTCACGCAAAATTATTCCCGCTCTCTACAATCTCTTGAAAGACGGCCAGCTCCCTTCACTTTTTACCTGCATCGGATTTGCACGGCGCCCCAAGACCAATGAAGAGTTCCGCGCCGAGATGAAAGAGGCTGCCACCAAATACTCCCGCACGAAGCCGATTGAAGAGGCGATTTGGAGCCATTTCCAAGACCATCTTTTCTACCACCAATCGGAATTCCATGAAGATGAAGGGTATGAAACATTAAAAACCCTCCTCCAGCAATTCGATATCAAATACGGCACCAAGGGCAACCGGATTTTTTATCTGGCCACCCAGCCTAATTCGTTCACTGTCATCTGTGAAAAGCTTCACAAAGCCGGCCTCATTTACGATGAGAAAAAAGTCAAGGATAGATGGTCACGCATTATTATCGAAAAGCCATTCGGGCACGATCTGGCGTCCGCCCATGCCCTTCAAGACGAACTCTTAAAACACTGCACTGAAAAACAGATCTACCGGATCGACCACTACCTTGGCAAAGAGACCGTCCAAAATCTCTTGGTTTTCCGCTTTGCCAATTCGATTTTTGAGTCTTTATGGAACAACCGGCACATCGATCATATTCAGATCACCGTTGCAGAAGATCTCGGCATCGGAACCCGCGGAAAATTCTACGAAAATGCCGGACAGCTGCGCGATATGATCCAAAATCACACCATGCAAATTCTCTCTCTTGTCGCGATGGAACCTCCAGTATCTCTTGAAGCCGACGCGATCCGCGATCAAAAAGTCAAAGCCCTCGAAGCGATTAAACCATTACAACTCTCTAAGATCGTCCGAGGCCAATACGGTCCAGGGCTCATCAACGGCCAAGAAGTCGTTGGCTACCGGCAAGAACAAGACGTCAATCCAGCCTCCACTATCGAAACCTATCTCGCCTTGAAAGTCGAATTCGAAAATCCCCGCTGGTCAGGCGTCCCGTTTTACGTCCGCGCCGGCAAACGGCTCCCCAAAAAAACCACCGAAGTCGCTGTGATTTTTAAAGAACCTCCCGTGACTCTTTTTCAAAATGGCAACCGGAAAAACCCTCCCAACGCCCTCGTCATCCGGATCCAGCCTGACGAAGGAACGTCTCTCAAAATCAACTGTAAAGTCCCCGGTCCCTCCAACATCCTCCAGCCCGTCAAAATGGACTTCCGCTATGGCTCGTACTTTGGCACTACCCCCCCAGAAGCGTATGAACGGCTCATCTGCGACTGCATGGTCGGAGACTCGACTCTCTTTGCCCGCGAAGACGAGGTGTTTAATTCATGGAAACTTCTCACTCCGCTTCTCGATGATTGGGCTAAAAATCCGCCTAAAGACTTCCCGAACTACTCCGCCGGAAGCTGGGGCCCCAAAGCTGCCGATCAGCTAATCGAGGCCGACGGCAGAAAATGGAGGCTCAGTTAATGTTGGTTTCGGAAATTCCTGCGGCTCTCGTTAAGCTTTGGGACGCTTTAGAAGGGACCAGCAAAATGCGCGCCTCCCTGTTCAATCTGCTCATTGTCACTCCGAATAATAAGCGGACAGCATATGTCCGCGATATCACCCTCAAAGTCCTAGAAAGATTTCCCTCCCGCGTCATCTTCACCACCATTGATAAAACCCTTTCGGATGACACCCTCACCGCTTCAGTTTCCCTCATCCCAGGCGCGAAAGGCGCCTACGACGTAGTCTGCGACTTCATCGACCTTCAGGCTTCCAAACAGGCCCAAGCCAAGATTCCTTTTGTCATCCTGCCCCACCTTCTCCCCGACCTGCCGCTCTATATTCTCTGGGGGGAAGATCCCGTCCAAGACAACCCCATCTCCCACCAACTTGAAAAATGGGCCACCCGTATTATCTTTGATTCCGAAGTCACCGACAATCTTCCTGCCTTTGCCAAGACCCTTCTTGAACATGCAAACGACTGCGAGATCGCCGATCTCAATTGGGGACGATTAGAGAGCTGGCGCGATCTTCTAGCATCTACCTTCTATTCCGAAGAGCGGCTTGAAACCCTTAAAAAAGCCCAAAAGATTTGCATCACATATAACGCCTACGAAACCCCTTTTTTCTGCCATACGAAAATCCAAGCCCTCTATCTCCAAAGCTGGCTAGCCACACAACTAAACTGGAAACTCACCAAAACTGAAAAAGAGATCTTCCAGTACGACTCTCTCACCGTCGAACTCAAAGCCGCAAAAAACCAAGATCTTCCTCCCGGCACTGTCATTTCTCTCGATATTTTCACTCCCACCGACGTCCACTTTGCCTTTTCCCGCGATCCGAAACACCCCTATCACATCCGAACCCTCATCTGTGATGTTGAAAAATGCGAAATTCCCACGATGTTCGTCTTTTCTAAAGCCAAATCGGGCCTCTCTCTTGTCAACGAAATTACCCACAATGGGACTAGTCCACATTTCCTCAAAGTTTTAGAATTCTTAAGTAAACAGAGAGTCTTATGATGAATGCCGAACTGCTCGTCCCCGGCGATTACGACGCAACCTTGCACTTCTCCGTTGAACATTTCATCAACACCTGCCGCGATGCCATCCAAGACCATGGACAATTTTTTGTCGCCCTTTCGGGCGGCTCAACCCCAAAAGCCCTCTATGAGCTCCTCTGCCAACCTCAGTACAGCGAAGAGATCGAGTGGAGCAAGATCCATCTTTTCTGGAGCGATGAACGGAACGTTCCTCCCACCCACGAAGGCAGCAACTACCGCATGGCTATGAAGGCAGGCTTTGAAAAAATGCTCTTACTCCCTGAGCATATCCACCGGATGGAAGCTGAAGAAGAGATCGAGAAAAACGCCCTCCTCTACGAAAAAAAAATCGTAAAAACATTAAACGGCCAATCGTTCGACCTCGTGATGCTCGGCATGGGAGAAGACGGCCACACCGCTTCGCTATTTCCGCAAACCGATGCTCTCCATGCCAAAGGCCGCCTCATTGTCGCCAACCATGTCCCCCAAAAAGAGACCTGGCGGATGACGATGACCTTTGAGTGCATCAACGATGCCGCTCAAACCGTCTTCTATGTCATGGGAAAATCTAAAGCTGAGATGATGGCCCGCGTCTTTACTGAAAAACCGCACCTCCCCTGTCAAAAAGTCGGAACACCTGACAACCCAGCGCTCTGGATTGCCGATGAAGCAGCCGCTTCATTGATCCCAAATTCTTAATACTATTTTTAGAAATACGGATAGCTGTTATCCTCTTTGTCGACAATCGAGGAAACATATGACTACTATTGCTGTTTTAGAAGCGATCACCCATTTACAACCAAGAATATCTCCCGCTCCCATTGCTCCAGAGGTCGCTATGGCGAGTTGGACAGCGATTAAAAATTTTCCTGACATGGTGTCCCCATTTATGCGGACAAGTTTTCTTTGGGCTATAGGTTCGACTGCTTTTATTGGACTTTCCATCATAACTACACTCGCGCTTGCTCGTATTCCTTCTTCGCAAAAATCTCCAGCAAGCGACTCCCTTAATCGATGGGACTGGGGCACCGTAGCTGCCTCTTCTTTTTGTATGTTTTATGCTTTGTTAAAATCAGTTTGTTTAGTCATAAGCATTGGTGCCAGTAATCTTTGTTATTTGAAACAAATACCTCAAAGTATTACACACTTAAATCCTAGCTTAACAGCTCCTGCGGAACTTGTTGTGGCAGGCTGGGCGATATTGAAACATTCTGTAACCAATTTCTCTTGTTTTAATATGTGTATGCAACGTTTATTTATGTCGACGGCGCTTAACATATCTCTTGCGTTTGCAACAACTTTCTTCGCTATCAAATCCCAAAATCAAAATGAAGAACCTACACAAATAAAGAACCGACTGAATAACGTCACTCTTGGGTGCCTATCGCTCGCAGCTGTAGCCTCTTTTTGTGGCTATATTTACACAAAAACCTATGCACCTATCCTTTCTTAAGCACAGAATACATTAATGAAATTCCCAAAATCGTTCCGATCACGGCCAGCGAAACAAGCAGCGGAATGTAAATAACAAATGAAGCAAGCATCTTTACCCCGATAAACACCAAGATCGCTCCAAGACCTATCTTTAAACGGCTCAGCACGCTAAGCCACGGCTCCATGAGAAAGAAAAGTGATCGCAGCCCCAGCACTGCCAAAACGTTGGAGGTATACGCAATAAAAGGATCCTTTGTGATCGCAAGAACCGCAGGAACAGAATCCAACGCAAACAGCACATCCGAGGTCTCAATCATCACCATCACTAAAAATAACGGCGTCAGGTAATTGAGTCCCTTCCTCTTAACAATCAGTTGATCTTTGACATAGTCTGCCGTCACTTTGAAATGGCGTCTAATCCACCGGAGAATCCCACTTTCCTCTAAGAGCTCTTCCTTCTTATCAAAGATCAACATCACGCCGGTATATCCAATGATCGCTCCCAGAAAGTAGGTCACCCAATCGAACCGATTGATCAGTGCCACTCCTCCCAAAATCAGCCCTAGTCTCAGGACAAACGCCCCAACAACTCCGAAATAAAGCGCTTTATGCTGCAACGGCTTGGGAACCTTAAAATAGGCAAAAATTATCAGGAAGACGAACAAGTTGTCGATGCTCAGCGATTTCTCCACGATATACGAAGTGAAAAACTCAATTCCCCTCTCGGAGTCCATCTGCAGAAAAATATAACCATTGAACAGCAGCGCAATGACAACGCCAGCAACGCTCGAGATCAGCGCTGCTTTTTGCTTCATCTCTCTCTTGCGATAGATCAGCAGGTCCACGACCAGTAGAATCAACACGAGAAGATGAAACCCAATCCAACGGCCCATATTTTTTCACATACTGCGTATCGGAATATTTTTGAAGAGTCGAATTTGTCCGTTTTTTGGCGAGCAGATTTGCTTGCCAAAAAAACGGACAAACTCGAGAAGACAGTGGCCAACACAAAAGACATCTCCGACAAATAAAACTTTTGCTTGTGCTTAAATAAGTTTTAATAATAGAATTTTTTTTCGAATAGCAAGAGATCCCAGGGCAAAGGGATCAGAAAAAGATTTCTAAACAACCTTGCCATGCAAGGCGAATTTTTTAAAAAATAACAGGAGGCATTTATGGCAACAAAATTAAACCCACCAAGTAATACAGGAGCAGCAAGCGGAACACAACCAACTCGATCCCAAAGAGCTTTCGCTGCCGTCAGAGGTGGCATTGGAGCAACAGGTAGCGTACTCTATAGCGCAGGGTCCGATTTTAAAACAAGAGGAGGAACAGTTTTGTCTGCAGTGGTTGGAACTCCAATCTTTTTTGTTTGGAACACAATCATCAAAGGATGCGGAAGATTGGTTCGTGATACGCTTTGGGGCAAAAAAGTTCCGTCTAATATCATTGATGTCGAGATAAAGGGTTGGTTTAGTAAGTATACAGTAAAAATGGGGTTAGATGAGGCCATTAAAAATGGTCACACCACTCCAGAGAAATTAGAGGCAGAGAACAAGTTCAATAAAGTTCAACTTCGCGAAAGAGGATATGAAAAGGTTGAGATAGCATATAAGACCTGGACGGGGAAACATACATTCAATGGAACGCTCAAAGACGCTCTTGATAGTGGACTCATCACAATCGAACAAGCGATTGTGCGTGATCTAATCAAAAAAGAAGAAGCGATTGCAGGCGGATTATTAAAACTCGAAAAACCAGCAAAAAATGTAAAACCAAGCAAATAATTGTTTTGCTCTGTTCTTGCATGAACCCGGTATCTTCAGATGCCGGGTTTTTTTTATCTGTATTTCGGTTAAAATGATCTCCTATGCTAGTACTAGGGATTGAAACCACATGCGATGAGACCGCTTGCGCTGTTGTGAAAGACGGTAAAGAAATTCTTTCAAACGTCATCGCTACCCAAACCGATCTCCACGCCATTTATGGCGGAGTCTATCCCGAGCTGGCCTGCAGACGCCATTTTGAGCTGATCGTCCCGATAATCGATCAGGCCCTCAAAGAGGCCGATGTCACGCAAGGACAAATCGATTTGATCGCCGTTGCTTACGGTCCTGGCCTCATCGGCGCGTTATTGCTCGGAGTCCATGCAGCCAAATCACTCTCCCTGGCTTGGAATAAACCGTTGATCGGAGTCAATCACGTTGAAGCCCACCTTTATGCCGCTTGGATGGGATGTGAGAGTCCAGACTTTCCAGCGCTGGGCGTGGTGATTTCAGGAGGCCATACTTTCCTCGTGAAAATGGAGTCGTTCGACCGGCATGAAATGATCGGCCAGACCGTTGATGATGCAATCGGGGAAGCTTTTGACAAGGTTGCTGTGCTACTCGATTTGTCTTACCCGGGTGGTCCTCAAATTGAGAGGCTTGCTCTTCAAGGCGATCCGAAAAAATTTCCCTTTAAAGCCGGCGTCGTTAAAGGGCGGCCGTGGGACTTTTCTTTCAGCGGCCTCAAAACCAATGTCCTCTATACAGTGAAGGGCCAGAACTGCGATAAAAAGGCCCCTAGTCAGATCACTGAGCAAGATAAACCCCACATTGCAGCTGCGTTCCAAGAGGCAGCCCTCGGTGACATCGCCACCAAGGCTCTAGCTGCTGCCGATAAGTTTGGGTGCAAAATGATTTTTTTAGGCGGAGGCGTGACCCATAACCAAAGGCTCAGGGAACTTTTTAAAACCTCTCAAATCCCGGTCCATTGGCCGCCTCCTGGGCTTTCCCTGGATAATGGAGCGATGATTGCCGGCCTAGGGTATCACCTTTTTCTTCAAAGAGGCGGCCAAAGAGACTACAAGGGCGACTCTCTTGACCTGGAGCCGAGACCCCGAATCCCATTGTCTAAATGACAAAAATCGGCTAGAATAGCTTCATTTAATATTTGAGGTATATTTATGGCAAAATCTGGACGCGAGATTATCAAACTGAAAAGCACGGAAAGTCCTGAAGTGTATTGGACAAAACGGAACAAGAAAACGAAAACCGAACGGTTGGAGCTTAAAAAATACGATAAACGTCTGAAACGACACGTCGTATTCAAAGAAGCGAAGTAATTGTGTTTGAGTTATCGATTCTCCGGAAGTATTTAATACCCCGGAAAAAACAGCTCTCCATGACGCTGATCGCCTTAATGTCGATCGGCGTTATTTCTTTAGTGGTCTGGCTGATTGTTCTCTTTCTTTCAGTCACGGAAGGAATCGAAAAAACGTGGCTCCAAAAACTCACCTCGCTCAATGCCCCTCTAAGACTCACCCCCACTCAAAATTACTACTCTTCTTACTATTACCTTGCTGATTCGATCAGCGAAAGCTCCCACTATACCTCGCGCAGTCTCAAAGAAAAGCTCCTCGGTCCCACGGATCCTCACAATGAAACAACCGATGAGGCGATCCCTTCCTACTGGCCTAAACCGGAAAGAAATCCCGACGGGTCTCTTTCCGATCCGGTCAAAATCGCCGCTTCTATTCTCTCAGATCTTAAAAAAGAACAGGCCGACATTGCCTACCAAGATTTTGAGATGAGTGGCGGAGTTCTCAAGCTTCAGCTCGTCCGGCCCGCAGCTGGCGGAGGCGAGACACACTCTTTCTTAACCCAAGCCTCCTATCTCGCCTCTTTTGCCGATCAAAGCCCCTATATGAAAGAGCTGATCTCCCCGCCTTCCATGAAGGACCTGAACCACCTTTTTTTCCTTTGCCACTATGCGCCTGAAACAAAAACTCAAGAACTCGGCTTCAATCCCTCTTCGTTTCAGAAAAAAGCTTCCGATTTGCTCTCGCAAATCGAAATCAAAACACTCAAAACAACAGGTGTCTTTCGTGTGCCACTGACGCTGCTTCCGGAAAATATTCCGATCCCAGCCGGTGCCACACTTAAAGGGAAAGACGTTGTCAGGTTTATGCTGGCAACTACAGAAAGAGGTGAAAAAGGACTTCTGAAACGCGTCGGCTACGACCTCTTTTGGAATGGCAAAGCCGTCTATTCCACGCTGCCGATTTATTCAGAGCAAGAGGTCTCATTCCAAGCCCAGCTGATCCAAAGCTCTCTAGCGACTGCTCAGAGACTCGATGATTTAAGATTCGACGTCCAAGGCTCTTTAAATAATATTCCCCTTAAAGGGGAAATTAACTGGATAGGCGTCGAGATCGGTGCGGCAGATGTCAAAACTCATTTTGCCGAGCCTCCAAAATCGGCGCCACCCTGGATCTACGGGGTCGGGATCCACGGCATCGGACAAAAACTTGTCCTCCCGATCTTTTCTTCGCAGGAACGAGGAATCATGCTCTCCAGACAATTCCAAGACAATGGCGTTCGGATTGGGGATCGAGGCTATATCGCCTATCCGGCAGCAACGGCAGGCGCACTTCAAGAACAACGTCTTTCTGTCTTTGTCGCAGGCTTTTACGATCCTGGCGTTTTAGCTGTGGGCAACAAATGCCTCTTAGCTCCTGCCAATGTCGTCCATTTGATCAACACCACCAGCCAAGTCGAGCACTTTGACAAAACAACCTCGGCCGGCTTTGCCGTGTGGATCAAAGAGATCAAACAAGCCCCAGCTCTGGCAAAAAAATTGCAAGATCGGCTGAAAGCTGCCGGTATCGATCAATATTGGAAAGTCACTACCTATCAAGAGTACGACTTTGCCAAAGACCTCCTACAGCAATTCCAAAGCGACCGGTATTTGTTCACGTTGATCGGGCTTGTCATCTTGCTTGTTGCCTGTTCTAATATCATTTCTTTCTTGGTCATCTTAGTGAACGACAAAAAGCAAGAGATCGGCATTTTGCAAGCGTTGGGAGCCTCCAGAAAAAGCATTGCAATGATCTTCGGGGGTCTCGGAGCGGCTCTCGGAGTCTTGAGCAGTTTCGTCGGAGTCGGAGCAGCGCTGCTCACGCTGAAAAATCTCGACACGCTCGTTCAATTCCTCAGCTTCTTGCAAGGCCGCGATGCATTCAATGCCGTCTTTTTCGGCTCCTCCCTGCCGCATGATTTAAGCTTCCAAGCCCTGCTGTTTGTTTTGGTGATCACTCCAATTTTATCACTGATTGCTGGACTGATTCCTGCGTTGAAAGCCTGCCGTTTAAGCCCATCTGCGATCTTGAGGTCCGAATGATTTTAAAAGCCCAAAATATCTCGAAAAAATTTAAAACTCCTGTTGAAGTCACTATCCTAAATCATATCTCACTAGAAGTGAATGCAGGAGAAACCGTGGCGATCATGGGAAAATCGGGCGAGGGAAAAACAACGCTGCTCCATATTTTAGGAACGCTCGAGCCTGCGACAGAAGGATCGATCGAAATCTGTGGAACCGTTGCTTCTGCCTCCAATTGGCATGCCCTCCGCAACCAAAAAATCGGGTTTATTTTCCAAGCATATAACCTGCTCGAAGACTACACCGTTTTAGAAAACGTGCTGATGCCTGCCAAAATCGGCAATCAAGACACCCGGCCCGGATCCCCCGGATTCCCTGGATCCGCCGCCTATCAAAGAGCCTTGGAGTTGCTCGAAGAAGTTGGCCTCGCACACCGGGCCCATTTCCCTGCAAAGCTTCTCTCGGGCGGAGAAAAACAGCGGGCAGCGATTAGCCGCGCTTTCTTAAACGACCCTGCGCTCATCTTAGCCGACGAGCCGTCAGGTAATCTCGACCATGCCCATTCGACGATCATTTATCATCTGCTGCTGGGCGCTGCCCAAAAACGAGGCAAAGCCGTCGTGGTTGTCACCCATGATAGAGAACTTGCTGCGCTGTGCCAAAAAACTTATTTCCTCATGGATGGAGGCCTAAAATGAATCTACTCGTCATTGGAACCGGGTATGTCGGACTTGTCACCGGAGCTTGCCTCTCCGACATGGGCCACCATGTGATCTGCCTCGACATCGATGCAGAAAAAATCGCCGCTTTGCAAAACGGGATTATTCCGATCTATGAACCTGGTCTTCAAGAAATCGTTCAGCGTAATATGGCCGCAGGAAGGCTTAAATTCACGACGGACTATCAATCGGGTGTCAAAAACACAAAAGTCTGTTTCATTGCCGTCCCTACGCCCTCGAAAGAAGACGGCTCCTGCGATCTCTCGTATGTCCTCCAAGCGGCGACTGCGATTGCTAGAGCCATGACAGAGCCGATGATCATCGTGACAAAATCGACCGTTCCTGTCGGAACATCGAAACAGATCCGAGAAACAGTTACGGCCCATACAACAGTTCCGTTTGATGTTGTCTCTAACCCTGAGTTTCTCAAAGAAGGCGCTGCGATTGCCGACTGCATGAAGCCCGACCGGATCATTCTGGGCGTTGAGTCTTCGCATGCCGCCCAGGTGATGCGCGAGATCTATTCGGCCTTTACCATCAATCACGACCGGATCCTTGTTATGGACAATGCCTCTGCCGAGATGACCAAGTACGTCGCCAACGCGATGCTCGCTGCCCGCATTTCTTTTATGAATGAAATGGCAGGACTTTGTGAAGAGCTCGGGGCTAATATCAAACAGGTCAGAATCGGGATCGGTTCCGATCAACGGATCGGTTATCACTTCCTCTATGCTGGAGCCGGCTATGGCGGATCGTGCTTCCCGAAAGATATCCGGGCTTTGCAAGCCATGGCGCACGCTGTCGATTATGAGACTCCTCTTTTGCACGCCGTTGATACGGTCAATGAACGGCAAAAAAAAGTACTCGTGCAGAAAATCAAGAAACATTTCGGTTCCCTTGCAAATAAAACCATCGCTGTTTGGGGACTGACCTTTAAACCCGATACCGACGACCTCCGGGAAGCTCCGGCATTAAAACTCATTGAAGAGCTTTTAGACCTCGGAGCGACTCTTAGGCTCTATGATCCAATCGCCATGGTCAAAGCACAAAAAATTCTCATCCATCCCAATATCAGCTGGTGCCGCGATGAATATCATGCCGCCGAAGGGTCCCATGCGGTTGCCCTCGTCACCGAATGGAAGCAGTTCCGATTTGTTGACCTCGACCAAGTTGCTGAGTCGATGCAAGTAAAAGCCTTCTTCGATGGGCGTAATCAATACAAAAAAGATGAAATGAACGCCAAAGGCTTTCATTATTTTGGGATTGGCGTATAAGAGACTGTTAACCGTTTCTTATAAAAAAATTATTTTTTAATCGCTCTATTTCAAGAACTTACATCCGACCAAAATACGATATATCGTAAAATAGTCGCGACCAAAATACGATATATCGTAAAATAGTCGTATGAAGCGAATTTACGAAGAACTCATCCGAAAGCACCTCTCAGAGCTGCGCCAAATGGTCTTTCTCATGGGACCCAGGCAGGTGGGGAAAACCACATTAAGCCACCAATTAGCGGCAAATTCTTTTTATTTTAGCTGGGACAATCCTGCTGATAGAGCTTTATTCATCGAAGGACCTAATGCTCTGGCAAAACAAGCAGGGCTTGAAGAAATCAAAGGTGATACCCCCGTCTTGATTTTTGATGAAATTCACAAATTCGGAAAATGGAAGCTCTTCTTGAAAGGCTTTTTCGATGTCTATGAGAAAAAAACGAAGATCATTGTCACCGGCAGCGCTCGGCTAAACATCTATAAAAGAGGGGGCGATAGTTTGATGGGGCGGTATTTCTATTATCGCATCCATCCTCTATCAGTTGCGGAGATTGCAGCGCCGATACTCATCGATGAAGAAATCCGGCCTCCTTCTCCTATTTCTCTTGAAGATTGGGCCGCCTTGATTAAGTTTGGAGGTTTCCCTGAACCGTTTGCCCAGCGTTCCGAAACTTTTTCAAGGCGGATTAAAGACCTTCGAAAAGATCAATTATTCCGAGAAGACATTCGAGACGGAACTCGTATTCAAGAGCTCGGACAACTTGAACTCCTTGCCGAGCTTCTCCGATTGCAAGCGGCAGAGTCGATGGATTATCAATCTTTGGCCAAAAAAGTCCGAGTCTCTGTTGATACCGTTAGACGATGGCTTGAAGTCCTCAAATCCTTTTACTATTGTTTTTCAATCAAACCTTGGTCGAAAAACATCAGCCGTTCCCTCATTAAAGAACCCAAACTTTATCTATGGGACTGGTCATTGATTGATGAAGAGGGGCACCGGCACGAAAATCTTGTTGCCAGCCATCTCCTAAAAGCAGTCCACTATTGGACCGACCGAGGCATGGGGGACTATGAACTCTACTATTTGCGAACTAAAGACAAGCTCGAGACCGATTTTCTGGTGACCAAGGACAAAAAGCCTTGGTTTCTCGTCGAAGTCAAAACAAAAGCAAAAGGTCTCTCCCCCGCCCTTTTCCATTTCCAGCAAGAGACCGGCGCTCCTCATGCTTTCCAAGTCGCCTTCGATCTTCCCTTTGTCAACAAAAACTGCTTCGAGGAAAAGGGACCCATCCTTGTCCCCGCCCAAACATTTCTTTCTCAATTAGTTTGAGACTTACTTTCATTGCAATAAATGAAACAATATTTTATCTTTTATTCTGTATGAGAATTACGAAGAGACTTTTTGATATTCTGTTCAGCTTGGGCGCAATGGTTTTCTTTCTTCCGATCGGACTCTTTGCTGGCCTGCTCATCAAACTAACATCCCCAGGCCCCCTTTTCTACAGCTCCAGAAGAGTTGGTAAAGACGGCCAGCCGATCTTTTGCTGGAAATTCCGGACGATGCATCAAGATGCGGACAAAAAACTCCTCCAGCTCTTAAGCGAAAACCCGAAGCTCAAACACGAATGGGACACTTACTTCAAACTCAAAGATGATCCCCGAGTCAGCGCTATTGGAAAAATCCTCCGGAAAACCTCATTGGATGAACTCCCTCAATTTTACAATGTCCTCAAAGGAGACCTCTCCGTCGTCGGGCCTCGGCCTGTCACAGAGGAAGAGATTCAAAAATATTTTGGGTCAAAAGCCTCAAAAATTCTCTCTGTCCGACCCGGACTCACCGGCATCTGGCAAACCTCCGGAAGAAGCCTCCTCACGTTCGAAGAGCGAATTCGCCTCGAAGAAAGCTATATCGATCGGCAATCCCTCTCTCTTGACCTCAGGATTATCTGCAAAACGATCCCAGCCATGTTCTTCACCAAAGGAGCTTATTGATGTCAAATTTTGTCATCTTTGCTCTCTTGACGACCATTAGTGCGGTGGGCGGCCTCTTTGGAGCACTCTCTTTCGTTGATGGGAAAAAGAACCAGGAGTGTACAATGAACATTTTAGTTACCGGCGGAGCCGGATATATTGGATCTCATGTCTGCAAAGCACTGAGTGAGCACGGCTTTGTTCCGGTCGTCTTGGACAATCTCTCAAATGGACACATTTGGGCCGTCAAGTGGGGCCCCTTTGTCAAAGGAGATATTTTAGACAATAAAGCGCTCGACGCCGTTTTCACTGAGTACAAACCCATCGGCGTGATTCATCTGGCGTCGTTCATCGATGTCAGAGATGCGGAAAAAAACCCCCAAAAGTATCATCGAAATAATGTCGAAGGGACCCGCAATCTTTTAGAAGCCATGGTTCGCCATGGTGTCGATCAACTTGTCTTCTCAAGCACAGCCGCCGTTTATGGCCATCCAGAAAAAACACCCTTGACTGAAGACATGGCAGGCCATCCGATCAATGAATATGGAAAAACAAAATGGCTTGCCGAACAGTTGATCGGTGAATGTCATCAAATACGATCGGTTTGCCTCAGATATTTCAATGCCGCAGGAGCCGATGCCGCGGCTGGAATCGGCGAGGCCCACCAGCCTGAAACACATCTCATCCCTGTTGCCATCACAGCAGCCTTAGAACAAAAACCAGTCAAAATCTTCGGATCCGATCATCCCACACTCGACGGAACAGCAATCCGAGACTTTATCCATGTCTCTGATCTAGCCAATGCCCATGTCCTCGCATTAAAATGGCTCATGAGGGGCGGGACCAAGATCGCAATGAACCTTGGAACAGGCAAAGGCTATTCCGTCAAAGAAGTGGTTGATGCCATTGGAAAACTCGTCGGCCCGCTTACCCGAGAAGTCTCCCCCCGCAACCCCTGCGACCCTCCCATCCTAGTCGCTGACATTGCCCGAGCAGAGAGAATCCTGGGCTGGACTCCGCAAAAGAGCGACCTTGAAACGATTATCTCTTCTGCCTTACAGTGGCATAATGAGGCAAGTTCCCTTATACCTTCCCATTAGCTTAGCACTAGGAGCAGCGCTTTTCGGGAGCGCCTTTTTTCCCTATCTCCATTTATGTTTCTTTGCTCCCTTTTTAGCGCTCGCCTACCACGCCTCACCTCTCTCCAAATCGTTATGGCTCTCACTCCTTTGTGGGGTCATACTAGACTCCGTCTCGTCCGAATTTAAGTTCGGTCTTCAGTCACTCATAATGGTGCTGACAACGCTCGTGCTCTATCCGCAGAAGAGGCACTTTTTTGAAGATAAACCGCTTGCCCTTTCGATTTTCACAGCGATTATCTCCAGCGTCTTGACGATTTTACAGTTTATTCTGGTCCACCTGTTCGACAGGGGACTTCCTTTCTCGATACTCACAGCACTGACCGATATCGTCTTGATGCCCATTGTCGATGGTTTATATGCTTTTTTATGGTTTACATGTCCGATCAAACTGTATATTTATACAAAAAAAGTCGGATGGAGAAACCTCTTCCGCAAACCGCAGCATGAAGAAGAATAGTGAATATCTGACCGTCGCAATCGAAGCGGCTCTGCAAGCAGGCGATCTCCTGCGTAAAGGTTTTGGCACATCGTTTGAAATCTCTTCCAAACCGGGACGACATAATCTCGTGACGCATTACGACAAAGCGACAGAAGCCTCCATCTTTTCTTGCCTCATGAAACGGTTCCCAAACCATGGATTTATTGGAGAAGAGCAAGGCGCCTCGAAACAAGGCGACATCGTCTGGGTTGTCGATCCTCTCGATGGCACCGTCAATTTTGCGCATGGCATCCCTATTTTTGCCGTGAGTATTGCCGCAGTTGCTGAAAACCAAGTGATCGCTGCGTGCATCTACCAGCCGATGACCCAGGAGCTGCTATGGGCAGAAAAAGGCAAAGGCGCCTTCCTCAACGGCACAGCTCTGCATGTCACGACGACGAGCTCTCTGGATGAAGCCATGCTCGCCACAGGATTTCCCTACAATGTCCATGAAGATCCTCTACATTGCATTGAAACCTTTTCCAAAATGACACGTACAGGGGTTCCAATCCGACGTTTTGGATCAGCAGCGATTGATCTATCGTACGTCGCCGCAGGAAGGTTCGATGCATACTGGGAAGTCTCCTTGCAGCCGTGGGATTTTGCTGCAGGACTCCTTCTAGTGGAAGAGGCCGGAGGAAAAATCTCCCAATACAACGGCCTCTCTTGCGATCCTTTTAAAGCCAGCTCTGTCCTCGCTTCCAATGGAGTACTTCATAGCGTCATGCAAAAGGAGATACGGTGATCCTTCTCGATGGCAAAAAAGTAGCTGACTATCTCCTCAAAGAGGTCAAAAAGACCATTGGCACCTTCACACGCCCTCCGGGCCTTGCATTTGTGATCGTTGGAGATGATCCTTCTTCTCAAACATATGTGAAGATGAAGAAAAAAAAATGCACGGAGATCGGCATTGTCTCCAAAGATAAGAAATTCCCCGCCGATGCGACCGAAAAAGAACTCATTGCCTATATCCAAAAGCTCAATGCCGATCCGACTGTCGATGGGATCCTCATTCAACAACCCCTGCCTCCTCACCTGCGGGCCTCGATTCTCATGGAAGCCGTCGATCCCGATAAGGACGTCGATGGATTCCATCCGATCAATATGGGCCGCCTGCTCCTAGGAGAGACTAACGGGTTCATCCCCTGTACCCCTGAAGGGATCCACCGACTTCTCCAATATTATAAAATTTCGCTCAGTGGTAAACATGTTGTCATCCTCGGCCGGAGCAATATTGTCGGCAAACCACTTGCCGCTCTTTTGGTCCAAAAAAATCCCGCTGCCAATGCCACTGTGACGATGGCCCACACCGGAACAAAAAATCTCAAAGAGTTGACGCATTCAGCCGATATCTTGATCGCTGCCATAGGAAACCCCCATTTTGTCAAAGCTCCGATGATCAAAAAAGGAGCTGTCGTGATCGATGTCGGCATCAACCGCAGTGGGAGCAAGATCATCGGCGATGTCGACTTTGAGCGGGTAGCGCCGCTGTGCTCGCATATCACTCCCGTTCCAGGAGGCATCGGCCCGATGACGATTGCCATGCTGCTTTCCAATACCGTTTTAAGCGTTGAACGAAAACATTAGGGCGTGTCGTCAATTGTAGATTTCGTCGCTTTTTGGGGTTATTTTGGTCTATTTTCGATTCAAAAGAAGGGGGCATTATCAGCTTTCGTATATAGCCCCCTTCTTTTGAATCGAAAATAGGCGGTGCAATTAACGTTAGGCTAGAGAACCTTATCTTTGGTAAAACCATCCTGCAAATCCTGCCGCCTCGCGATCCTGCTCATCCTGTTCTATACCTGAAGAAATGAGCAGGATCGCGAGGCGGCAGGATTTGCAGGATGGTTTATGGTAATTAGGTCAATCCCACAATCAGCCTAACCATTAATGCACCCCCCCGAAAATAGGCCCAAAAGAACCCAAAAAGCGACGAAATCTACAATTGACGACACGCCCTAGACCTCTATAGAAGAGGCTCTGTGTAAAAAGCAGACCCTGGCGCCGTAATAAGGCTCACAATTCGAGTAAATTCGTTTTGACATTTTAGGTCAGCGGATTGTTGTGCCCGCTTGGCTAAGCCCAAGATACATCTGCCAAGCTTCTGAGCGATCTCAGATAAAACAGCGTGTATTTTGTCCTTGGTAAGAGCTTCAGTTAACATTTGAGTTGCCAAAAGACAATTTGACACCGCAGGTATAGAAGAAAGAACGTTGGGCGAATACGACACGACTTGACCAGCCATGAAACCTCCACATTTTGAGTAAAAGTTTAGCTACGTGCCAGTTTTCATCACACCCATTTTTTCTGAAAAAATCTTCAACTTGTTTCTTAACACACGGGTGTTTATCATAGAGAACCATGACCCACAGCCACCCTAACTACGAAAATTTCAAACAAATTATTTTAGAATACATCCGAGGCAAAAACTACGTCCCCCTCCGCGAAAAAGAACTCTTCAAAAAGTTAAGTATCTCGCCGAAATTCTTTGCCCTCTGCCGCATGATCTTAGAAGATCTCGTCAATCAAGGCACCCTTGAGATTGCTCAGCGCAAATACGTCCTGCGCGGACCTCCCCGCGACCTTATGACCGGCACCATCCGCGTCCATTCGAAAGGATTTGGATTTGTCGTCCCCGATCATAAGATCGACTATCCCCAAGATATTTTTATTCCTAAACATTTGACCGACGGCGCTGTTGATGGAGATCGTGTTGAAGTTGAAGTCAATCCCACCGTCTCCGAAAAAGGTCCTGAAGGAAAAGTCATTGCAGTGCTTGAAAGAGGCCGCACCCACGTCGGAGCAACGATTCATCACATCGGACCTAAAAATAAGGCGTATGCCTATTCGCCGCTGCTCGGCAGCTCCAAATTCATCGCCGTCAATCCAAAATCCAAAACAAAGGTCGGCGACCGCCTCATCATCAAGATCCGAAGCTGGGGCTCTGAAAAAGAAGAGCCACATGGGGAAATCTCTCATTTCTTAGGGCACATCTCCGATCCGTCATGCGATATCCAATGCGCCATTGAAGAATTCGACCTTCGGAGCGTCTTTCCCCCTGAAGTCCTCGAGCAAACCGCGAAGTGGGGCCGCGAAGTCCCCAAATCCGAACTAAAAAACCGGGAAGATCTCACCACGCTGACCACCATGACAATTGATCCCGAAACGGCAAAAGACTTCGATGACGCTCTTTCGCTCACGAAAGACAAAAAGGGATACCATTTGGGCGTCCATATCGCCGATGTCGCCCACTATGTCGGCGTTGGGACTCCGCTCGATCTCGAAGCGATCCAGCGCGGCAATTCGACCTACTTTCCGGGCTATTGCCTTCCGATGCTGCCGCACGAGCTTTCCGACAACCTTTGCAGCCTCCAACCGAATGTCATCCGCCTCACCGTTTCTGTTCTTGCTGATTTTGACTTAAGCGGCACGATGACCGGCTACCGGATCTCCCGCAGCTACATCAAAAGCGCCAAACGATTCACCTATGAAGAGGCCAAACAAGTTCTTGATGGCGAAATCAAAAGCCCCCATCTCGATGCCCTCAAGCTCATGGTCGAGCTGTGCAACCTCTTGAAAGAAAAAAGGCATGAGCGCGGAAGCATCGATTTTGCCCTCCCCGATCTTGTGATCGTCGTCGATGACAAAGGACAGCCGCATAAAACCAAACGCGTCGAGTACGACATCACCCACCAGCTCGTCGAAGAGTTCATGCTCAAAGCCAATGAAACCGTTGCCCGTCACCTTGCTGAAAAAGGGAAACCCGTCGTCTTCCGCGTCCACGAAGCTCCCGACCAAGAAGATTTCGACGATTTCTATGCGATGGCCCGTTCGATGGGATTTGCACTCCCCAGCGCACCCTCACAAAAAGACATTCAAGCTCTATTCGAAAAGGCCCAAAAGACCCCCTATGCCGCGCAACTCGCTATCGGCTTCATCCGCAGCATGAACCTTGCCCTCTATTCTTCTGCAAACATCGGCCACTACGGTCTTGCATTAGATTATTATTGCCACTTCACAAGCCCCATCCGCCGCTATACCGATCTCGTGATCCAGCGCCTTCTCTTTGATCAAGAAGGGAAAGACCTCGAGATCGAGAAGATCGCTGAGACCTGCTCCGAACGAGAACGGATCTCCTTCAAGGCCGAAAGCAGCGTGAAAACCCTCAAAAAGCTCCGTCTGATGGACCATTGGATGAAAGAAGAACCCACTGAAGTCTATGATGCCATCGTCACCCGCATCAAATCGTTTGGCCTTTTCTTCGACATCAACCACCTTATGCTCGAAGGCTTCCTCCATATCTCTGAGCTTGAAAACGACTACTTCGTCTACAACGAATCCCAAAATACCCTCATCGGCCGAACCTCCGGAAAAACCCATCGCACCGGCGATCCGATCAAAGTCCGGCCAACCGTCATCGACCTCGTCCTGTTAGAGTCCCGCTGGGAGCTTGCCGTCCCTAAGAAAGAGCGCCGCCGTAAGTAAGTCGCTGATTAGCAGTAAATTATAACCCATTGCAGGTTAGGTAACTGCCAAAAGTTGTTCGAAAATGACCTGTATGTTAGCATAAAGCATACATACAGGTTAAAAATGAAAAGGTTGCCAACCGGCATTGATCCAGGGCTTGCTATTTTGCTTGAGAAAGCTCCGAGCGAAGAGCTCGACTATGGTTTTGCGATGGAATGTCTGAGCGGCTATAAAAAACCGAGGTTTAAACTCTCACACCTTTTAAAAATCGAAGCGTTAATTCGGGTGAAAAAGGGACTTTATATTTTCGGTAAGAAATTCGCAAGAATCCCCTATTCGCCAGAAGTCTTAGCCAATATGATCTTTGGACCATCGTATGTATCGTTGGAATGGGCCTGCCAATACCACCGTTTAATCCCTGAAAGAGTCGTGACTGTCACCAGCGTGACATCGCGCCGCTCAAAAGAATTTAAAACCCCCTTGGGCCTTTTTACGTATGACCACCAACCCACGCGAGTTTTTTCCATTGGAGTCAGCTTGGTTAAATTTTCGGAAAAACAACAGGCTTTAATGGCAACAAAAGAAAAAGCATTATCCGATTTGCTAGTGGTGCGTAGAGGCCGTTTCTCTTCGCTGAAACATTTTAAAGAGACCTTATTTGAAGATTTACGCATCGAAGAAGAAGACATAGAAAAACTTGATCTTAATTTGCTGAAAAAAATTTACACAGCCCGACCCCATACCGCCATTAAATATCTCATCCAATGTAAAAATCATGAATAACGCGCTTCAACAGATGCTGGAACGATATCAGAGCCGTTCATGGCAAGAGCATGAACAGGCTTTGCGTGAGATTATCCAAGAGATCGCCTTGGTCGGGCTTTGGAGAGGGAAATTTTTTGAACATGCTGCCTTTTATGGAGGGACTGCACTTCGAATTTTTTACGGCCTTGATCGTTTTTCTGAAGATCTCGATTTTACTCTCCTAACCCCCAATCCTCACTGGAGCTGGCAGCCGTATGGGAAAGCGATCACAAATGAGCTCTCTTCCTATGGGTTTGAAGTCTCCTTTGAAGAAAAAGATAAAAAATTCCAAACGCCCATTAAATCGGCATTTTTAAAAACACCGACGGTGCAAGAACTCATGAAAATCGGAGTTCATTCCGATACTTTGAAAGGCGTCCATCGAGAAACACTCATCCGCGTCAAAATAGAAATTGATACAAATCCTCCCTTAGCCTTTCCTCATGAACAGAAGTTTCTCTCCCAGCCTCTAGCAGTTTCCATCCGCTGTGTCAAAGAAGACTCTCTATTTGCAGGGAAAATGCACGCCGCACTCTTCCGGGCTTGGAAAGGAAGAGTCAAGGGACGGGATTGGTACGATATGATTTGGTTCATTCGGAGGAATATCCCGCTTAATCTCTCCCTTTTTTCCCAGCTTACAAATCAGAGTCTAAACCGTGCCGATTTTCTAAAAATGGCCAAGGAACGCATCGATCAATTAGATGTTCCTGCAGCGATTGAAGATGCGATCCACTTTGTGCGCGATCAAGAGGCCATCGAGCGCACCTGGTCCAAAGACTTTTTTCATCATTGGATTGATCGGATTCAAACGCTCTAAATGGAATAGCTATATGCGGTTTGTATTTCTAATTGTCCATGGATTTTTGGTCTTCTTTGCCTCTACTCTCATGAGTTCAGAACTAAAAAGACCCTTGTCTGTCATTTTTCTTGATATCGATGGAGTCTTAATGAATTGGCATCCTCTGGATCAAGTTCGGGCGAGAATAGAACGGAAGGCATTTGAGTTATTTGGAGGAGGATATTACACAGATTTGCAGTGGAAAACGGCAGGAAGCTACTGTTTTGTGGAATCCGCTGTTGAAAATCTTGTAAATTTAATTGAAGAAGTGAAAAAAGAGACCGCGATTGCTATCGTCCTGACTTCAACTTGGAGATTAGATCGTACTGTCGACGAAATTACAAACCAGATGTTTTCAAGTAGGCCATTTTCCCGCTTGATCATAGATAAAATAGCTGACGATGATGCGCTGAGAAAAAAGAGAGGCGAAGAAGAGCTTTCCCCCATAGCCCTAGCAAAATACGGCTTCGCGTTAGAGAATCGAGGTGCGCAAATTGACTATTGGTTGCGAGAGAATTACCTAAAATTGAACATTAAAAATTTTGTAATTATTGACGATATGGACGATGGATTATCAGCTCGGTTTAACAGAAATTTCGTAAAAATCAGAGAGTTTTTGTCTCCAGCTGAAGTTCAGAATATCCGTGATGTTTTGCTAAAATCGTAAAGAAAAAATATTTCACAAATTTTCTAAATATAGCCAAGGAACGTATCAATCGATTAAATGTTCCTGCAGCGATTGAAAATGCGATCCACTGTGCGTGCGATCAAGAGGCCGTCGAGCGCACCTGGTCTAAAGACTTTTTTCATCATTGATCGGATTCAAACGCTCAAATTGCGAAGAATTACAAAAGAACGCCCGATGCCGCGTGTTAATATCCCATTGTGTTTTTCCATACCCACTGACCACGCACATCAAACTTTGAGTCAGCTGCTGTGTTGCATCATTCAATGTGTTTTCTCTTAAATCAGAAGTATTTTGTGCTATGATCTCGCGAACTTTTACGAAAATTTCTTCCTGCGTTTTTGTTTGATTTGCAAAAAATCTGATCGCAGCATTAATAACTCGTTCTCTTGTTGAACCAGACAATGTGTCCGATGTGATTGGATAAGGGCCAATCAATGCCCGAATTGTGTCTTCTGATGGGAATGTAAATTGTTGCGAAACGTTTTGCAATGTTGTCATAAAACCCTCCTAGGTTGGCCAAAAATTACGAAGCATTTTACTCGCATCTCACATTAAAAAGAAGAAATCAGACAAAAATTTAAAATGACAAAGCAATGACCTGCACTGGATTGAGACAAAAGTGCAGCCGTTTTAATGAGCCTTTTTGTAGTCCTAAACAGGTGATGCTGAAAGTAGGACAACCGATGATCTGAAAATGACGAAGCAGTTGGCGATCAGCGGAAGTCCTACGCCAGCACTACCTGTTTAGGACTACCGAGCTTTGCCAAAAACTGCTCGAAAATGACTCGTATTTTAATACAAAGCTTCCATAGAAAGTAAAAGCAAGAAGGTCGTGGTATCAGCTCAAGCTTGCTTCCGATCTCTTCCCAGACTTTCTCTCTAAACATTTCCTGCGATGAAAGCTTTTTGACCAGCCGCCGATACTCCTTGTTCGCCCCTTTGCTTAAAGAGATCGACCATTTAAATTCCGGGTGCGCCCCACATAAAAAAGCGCATCCTTTTCCGACACGACAAAAAACAGCTGCTGCTTTTCCAAGACTGCAATATCTGCTCATGATCTCCACAGCAGCTGAGTCCTCCTCCACATCAAATAAACAGCCTCCCTGATAGTAAAGAGCTCCGCCTACCGCGGCTCCTTTCATCTTAAAAGAGACTTCAGCAGCTCTAGCTCCACTCAAAGAAAGATAATCCCCTTTCACTAAGGGTCCCACAGCTCTTCCCGGGAAAAATGCCAGCGGCCGGTTTTTCTCCATCTCTCCAAAGCAGCTCTTTGCCGCTGCAAAATAGGCTCCCGCACAAAAACCGATATATTTGCCGCCTCCTCGCACATAATTTTGGATCTTTTGGATCCCTTCCGCTCGAAGCTGATGATCCCACTCGCTGCATATCCCCCCTCCCATGGCAAGAACAACCGTCTTATCTTCCCACTTTTGGGTCCTGAGATACTCTCCATCGACTTGAACCACCACAATCGATGGACCTAAAAGCCTCTTCAATTGCTCCTCCAGTGCCTTTGCACTCGGAAGGCAAACGCCTTTGTCCGAATAAACTAACGCTTGAACCATCGGCAACCCCGAATGACGAGAGAACCGGCAATGATTTTGAGCGCAGCTCCGCTTAAAAAAGGGGCGACCCCGAACAAAAACGCCTTAGCAACTCCGACGTAGCATGACAGCCATGCCATCCCCAGGCCGAAGATGATCAACTGTCCCATGGCTAAGACTCCTGCGTAATAGAAGATATGAGCATGAGGTCTTCTTTCGACCAATTTGCCAATCGTAAAAGCCGCAACAACAAATGAAACTAAAAACCCCGCCTGCGGCCCCAGGATCCATAGAGGATTAACAATTCCTCCGGCAAGCACCGGCAAAGCAAAACACCCCTGCACCAAATAGGCAATCACACTATAGGCTGCGCGGCGCCCTCCTAAGATCCCTCCTAAGATAAAAACAGCCAGCGTCTGCAGCGTCAGCGGAACGGGCGTGATCAGCGGAATCGAAAATCGCGACATGACGGCCAGAAAACAGCTCCCCGCGGCAGCGATCAATAACTCGACTAAAATCCGCTGTTTAGGTCTTTGAACGGCTAAAACATCACCTAACCCATTATTGGGAACCATATTTGCTCCTTTTTTGTTAATCTACGTCGATTTTATGGTCCATTTGCCACTTTTTTCAACTTCGAATTTCTTAAAAAACGTCTATATCAAACCAGAAAGTAGTTGATAATATTCGAGAAATGGGTTAATAATTAAGATCAATAGAAGGAATCTAAAAACCTCGAAAAGAGGTTGTGACCAACTCACCGGAGGTTAATTTTTATGCTCGAAGCCCTCTGCGGCAATAAAAATATCCAAAAAGTCTTGCTCTTTCTCTTCGTCAATGGCAAATGCTACGGCACCCAGCTCTGCAATCTTCTCCAAAGCTCTCTAACGCCAATCCAAAAAGCCCTTCTCCGCTTGGAGAAAGGCGGCGTCATCCTCAGCACCTATGAAGGGAAAACCCGTCTTTATCAGTTCGACCCGGCCTATCCTCTTCTTCCGGAACTCGAGCATCTTCTGAAAAAAGCCTATACTCTTTTATCCCCCCAGGAAAAAAAACTCTATTCCTTCATTGAACGAGAAAAATACACGCCTCGGGCTGGTCCTGAAAAACAGGAAGATGTTCTTCAAAAATTCTGGAAAAGACTCTCCCGCGTCAAACAGCTCTCTTTTCAGGCTAAAACTAAATCCCGCGATGGAGACGGCTGGAATGGGAAAGGCAAGGGAGAAGTCTCCATTATCAAAGAGGGAGAAAATGTCCTGATCTTTAATGAAAAAGGAAGCTGGCAAGGGAAAGACGGCAAAGAGATCAGCTTTAGCAATATCTTTCGGTGGACTCTAGATCCTCATGTCGGCATCATCTCGTTAGAACACCTCCGCCAAGGCATTGACAATCCGGTCTTCCTCTTCCATCTGCAACCGTCGGGACTTCACTCTCTTTCTTCAAAAGATTCCCATCTCTGCGCCGGCGACACTTATCTCGGCCAAATCCTCTGGGCTCAAAACTGCCTCCGCCTAAAATGGCGCGTGATCGGCCCCAAAAAGAACGAAGAGCTTCACTATTACTATTCTTAATTGTTAATTAAGAAACGGATGAATTCTTCCCAATTCTTAGCTTTAACAAGAGGATTAATTTTTTTGAATTCGATCTTGACTGCTGTGCAAAAGTCACGAAGATAAGGCGCAAAGTTTCCTGCATCATCCTCACGTTGGCATTTAAAAGCAAAACCAGGAGACTCCCCTTCGCCTTGCAGAAATCCAGGCCATTTTAAGCCCCACCAATCATTTTTTATATCGCGCATCGACTTTTTAAGTGCTGCATCATTCAAAACTGTTTCTAAGAACTTTAAGGGGTGGATATGAGCGATTGTCGTACCCCACTCTATTAATTCCTTTTTTCTAAAAGCAAGCATAGGCGTATTTGTACTGCCAATAGTAAAAATCATGTTATAAATTATCTGAGCTTCATCGGTTGTCGGCGCAAGTTCCTGATACGATTTTCTCTCCGCAGTAGCCTGCTGCGGCTCTGCTATAGCAGCCGATGCTGGTGCAGGAATTGGCTGACTCGCATTTGTGCTTGGTTCAGGAGTTGAGGAGGTCCCCAGTGGATCGTTCTTTTGCAAAGCAGCATTGTCGACGTGTTCAGGTTCTTGAATTTGTGGACTTGTTACTGATTTTGAATCTTGATGAAGCTCTTGAGTCGAGCTTCCATTTGTGCTTGATGCAGGAGTTGAGGAAGTCAAAGGTGGATCGTTCTTTGGCAAAGCAGCATTGCCGACGAGTTCAGGTTGTTGAACTTGTGTACTTGTTACCGGTTTTAAGTCTTGATGAAGCTCTTGAGTAGACTCAGAGGCCGCCTGCGTTGAAAGACCATCCTCCGTGATAGTTGACGCCTTGACCTCTAGCTCCGCACATCTGTATGCTATTTTCATCGCGGCGGCTCCATGATAAAACGCAGCGGCAACGATGATCACGACCGAAATACAACTCGATTTAAGCGACCTGGAAGAACACACTGCTTCAACGATGGCGATGACCAGTCCGGATAATATCAATTGCACAACATGCGAGATATCCTTAGTTGACAAATGTTTGACTTCGCCTTGCGAGGTCGTATAGGTCAAAGGATGAATCAAGTGATTAACGAGAGAACCAACTAACATATATCACCAGATGTATACCCAAGGAATTTCAAAATTTGGTTTTTGACAAAGCTAGCGCCCCAGATTTGCAGCAGGCGCAGCCGACGCGGAAGCAGGCCATGTGCAAGCACATGGTCGATGGACGCGGCTACAAATATGGGAATGCTAGCGCAATCAAAAACCAAATTTTGAAGTTCCTTGGGTATAAGAAGTTTCTAAAATTGAAGCATTCTAAAATTCCCTCTTTAGCCTGTCAATATATGATTTGAACCTTGAAAAAGACCGCTTGCTCTTAGAACAAGCGATCGATGTGAATGATTAGCGGTTGTTATAGACAGATCTACTGTACTTCGCGAGTGTGTATGCACCGACGCAAGCTAAAAACAGAACCAAGCATCTACAAAAGACTATAGCATATTTTATGCTGCTGGGGAATCCTGTCGATACCTTTCTTTTCCCGGTAGGGATGGCTACTTTTGAATGCTCAGACTCGCAAATTTCGAGGTTTTTTTGAATCTCCTCTCGACCTTTGTAATCTTCGGGTAGCAAAGTCAGCAGTTTTGTGAATAAATCGACCAAGGACTCTAAAAATTGCGGTTGCAATTCTTCGGGGCATCCACTCCTATTAGAAAAGCTTTCATTCAGCCGAGTTTCCGCCTTTTTAAGAGGGTCGTCTCGCTCTGGAGAGTTCTTGCTTAAGGTGCTGACATACTTTAACTCGCAAGAGATGGCAGCGAGTGACCTGAATCCATCCGGAGTCACCTTAATCTGAGAAGCTTCGCGGTATAATCGTCTTGCTTTGCGAGGTTTCAGTCTCTGAACACAACGGTCGGCTTCTCTGACCCTATCATCAAAAAGGTCTATCAGAAGGATCTGTTTCGTGTACTCACTTATTTTTTTATTAATCTCTTCTATGTCTTTTTTGTTGTACTCTGGATGCAAAAACGGCAACAGGAGCCTATAACACGTTCTGAGTTCCAAAAAGGCTTTTGACTTTTGTCCATCATCCAAGCCATTCCAGTTGGCAGTATTATCATTAACGGCGGTAAGAGCCGCTAGTGCTTCGGTTGAATGCACTGAACTTCTGGTTGCATAACCAATTCCCAATAGGCAATGGGTTGCAAGCAAGGAGTCTTTGCCGAGCTTAACAGTCTTCAACATATTAAGAATCTCGCTAAAAATTATATTTGCGGCGAAGTATTCTTCTGTCTCGAGGAATTCATAAGCTTTAGCTAAATTAACAAGAAAATCATAACTTGGAGGTTGTGCAGCGACTAACTGTACTGTTTGTTGTGAATCGGGAGATGAAGAAGGTCCTAGTCGTTCATTTGCAACGGCCTTGATTCTCTGAGGAAGAGATATTTTGGTATATAGAAAGCATGAAGGTACGGGGGCTTTAGCATAGGTCGCTGGCGTAGTAGCTGTAGACATAGAGACTCCTGGTTAAAAACTTGCCCAGGCACTTTACACTAGGCAGGAATTTCTTACATCACCGAAAGAAGGCTTGAACATCTTGAAAAATATCTGAGAAATCGACGAAACTCACTTCAATGAAAAACCGGTTTGAAATGATTTTAAATTTGATGAAACCGCATGGGCCCATTACCGGACGAGCGATGTTTGGAGGCTATGGGTATTATCATGACAAGATCATCTTTGCTGTCCTTGTTGGAGAAACGCTATATTTTCGCATCGGCGCCACTAACGAAAAAGATTATGAGCCTTATGCATCAGAACCTTTTGTTTATGATGGCAAAAATCGACCGATCGTTATGCCATATCTAACACTGCCAGAGAAAATCCTGCACAATTCCAAACTTCTCCCTCAGTGGATTGAAAAAGCACGAGATGCCTCTCTTCTCAGCCGGACCAAACGGAAGTGATACATTAAATGCTTAACTCGGCCAAAGCAAATCCATAGATCAATCCTTCAATCGCCTTAAAATGTTTGTCATACGAGCAAAGAACACAGCCATTCTCTAATGCCTGCGCAGCAATCCACATATCATTCGATGGAATGGGATGGCCTTTATTTTTTAGACCTGAATAAATTTGGGCGTAAAATTTAGCTGTATCTGGAGTTATCGAAAGCACTCGTATTCGAGAAGATTGCAAAAATTGTTGTAATTCATTGAGATTTTTTGTCGTTCTATTCCCGCACTCAAAACCACCTAATAATTCACCAAGAACAATCGGGCTTATTGCAAGAATTTCAGCATGTTGAATCACTTCTAGGATCGAAGGATCTCCTCTTCTAAAAGCCACATAAGCATTGGTATCAATTAAAATTGGCCTCATGACCATAACTCCTTATCAATCTTCTCTAAATGCTTGATACTCTCTTCAAAACTTTTTTCTTCCGCTGCAGACCATGAACCAGCCAGATGATCTAAATCATGATAGGTAGTTTTTTTATGTGAAAATCCAAGCCCTTTCTCGATCATTTTCAAAATCAGAACATTCACACTTGTACGCAGTCTTTTTGCTTCTTGTTTTAATAGCGCCATGACTTCTTCGGGAATTCCTCTTAAATTGAAATTATATGCGGACATATGGTACCTCAAATTGATACCCTTATGATATCATTTATTAGTATCACATACAACAAAAGATTGCAACTTGCTCACATTGAATCTGTTAAAACATGTTATGCCCCTTAGATTTTAGATTTTTTGCAAGACTTTGACCCTATCTTGAATCAGACTTGCCTACCGATATCCTTTAACAATCAACAGCAATTTCCCTTGCATCTTCCTCTAAACTTAAGGTACAAATAAGCTGTGAGAAAACACTTTCTGACTGGCCTTGTGATCTTGCTTCCGATTGCAATTACCATTGCTGTCGTCGGGTCCCTTATTAATTTTTTTACAGGGCCGTTTGTCAAAGGCGTTACCTCGTTTTTGCAAAATACAAATTTCGCCAATCAAGGCTTCTTATTCCTGTCGCATGAGCAAGCCGTTCTCTATCTCAGCAAGCTCTTGATCTTGGTCATGCTCTTTTTCGTGATCATCTTTCTTGGGATGCTGACCCGCTGGTATGTCATTCGGAGCCTTCTCAATATCGGCGACCGTCTTTTACACCGCATTCCTGTCGTCAGCACTGTATATAAGACAACCAAAGAGATCATCAAGACCCTTTTTCATAAAGACGCTACCGCTTTCAAGCAAGTCGTGCTAGTGCCTTTTCCTCGGAAAGACATCTTTGCTCTTGGATTGATCTCTGGCGAAGCTCCGACCATCTGCAACACCTCTTCGGGTGAAAACCTCGTTTCTGTGCTGGTTCCCACAACGCCAAACCCCACCAGCGGCTTTTTGCTTCTCTTTAAACAAGCGGACCTGATTTATCTCGATATGAAGCCCGAAGACGCCATCAAATACATCATCTCGTGCGGTTCTATCGTTCCACAAGAGAGGACTCTTGGATGAGAAAATATTTCACGACCGGGTTGATCATTCTCCTTCCTTTTGGCTTAACGGTGTGGATTGTCAACTATCTGTTCGATCTTTTCACAAATCCTTTATTCAATATTCTAGAAAAACTCACACTCCGGTTTGAGGCGGCGCAAGGCTTAAACCAACTTCACCACGAAACCGTTGTGACGTTCTTAAGCCGTATCGTAGCGCTGATTCTAACCTTCTTTTTCATCATTGCGTTGGGATACCTTGCCCGGAAGTTCTTCTTTAAAGCAGCCCTCAAATTCACGAATGAAACGATTTTCAAGATCCCCGTTGTCGGCTCCATCTACCGGCTGACGAAAGATCTGACAAAAGCCATGCTCTCGACTGACCAAAAGACGTTTAAAGAGACGGTCTTAGTTCCCTTCCCCTCGTCGGAAACTTTTTCCGTCGGTTTTGTCACCAGCGATGTCCCCGAAGTTTTGAAAAAAGTGATCCCCGGCGCCGATGTGACTGTCTTCGTCCCGACAGCCCCCCATCCGATTTCCGGCTACGTCCTCTTTTGCGCTAAATCGGCCACTCACTCCATTGACATTTCCGTGGAGGAGACGTTTAAATTTCTCCTCTCCTGCGGAGTCATCCAACCCGGGCAATCAGCTCCCCCACCTCTATGAACATCATTTTCTTCCCTGTCAAAGACACTCCTTCCAAGCTGGCTAAGCTCTGTCAGCTAGCTCAGCACCATCTGGCCAAAAAAGAGCCCCTCCTCTTTCTAGTTCCCGACAAAACATCTTTTGATTTTCTGGACAAGCTGCTTTGGAGCGGAGACAACTTCTTACCACATCCCACCTCTTTAATCACCCTCTCGCTCGATCCGCTTCCGTTTGCTTCAATCTTCAACCTCCGTCCTTCAGCTCTTCTAGAAGGGCCTAAAACCCTCTATGAGTTCGAAGATCACACCTCTGCTGAAAAATTTCAGTTATCAAAACATCGGTATCAAATGTACCGCGATCAAAATTTTCCTATTATCGTTGAGATCTAGAGTTCTTAGAGTTTTTCTTGAAACTTTGCGTTAGATTTGTTAAAGTTTAACCTTTTAACGGAGATTATTCATGGTACGCATCAGTAAGCAAGCCGAGCGGCGAGCAAAATGCCCCCACCGCCCCCGTCCTCCTGCCCTAAAGACAGGACCGAAAAAAGATAACTTGGATAAAGGCTACAAAGAACACACCAGTGTCATTGAAGACGTCCAACTGGCTCAAAAAATCTTTATCCCAAAGAAAATAGGTTAACGCAATGACAAGACATCGAAGCTACGGAAGAGCGAGTAAATCTGCAAAAAAAAGAAACGTCCTGAAGCGTTATGAGCGGATCGACGTTCTACGTAAAGTCGGAAGATGGAAAGACGGCGAAAACACCAAAGTCACAGGCCTCCCCAAAACCCCTGCTGTCGCATAAAAATTTACAACCGCCAGTCGAATCTCCGCATCGATTGCTCTTCTGTGAGGAAACTCATCTTGTTTTTCCTTCAGCAGAAGAAAATTTCAAATCAAGGCGTCGCCATCTATTTCGTCGGTATCCGTAAGATCACCCAGCTCCACGCTCAATACTTTAACGACCCGACCCCAACTGACTGCATCACTTTCCCATTGAATGATCAGCTTCTCGGAGAGATTTTCGTCTGTCCCAAAGCTGCCCTGGACTACAATCCCAAAAAGCCCTATGAAGAGACTACGCTTTATATCATCCATGGCCTCTTGCATCTTTTAGGCTATGACGATATCGATAACAAAAAGAGAGCTCGCATGCGCCGGGAAGAAAAACGGCTCATCGCTCTGGCAAAAAAACACCGGTGTATACTGCGGTCGGCTTGAAAATGTGAATTTAGGCTAGCGTGAAAGCTCTCGGGGCTTCGCGATCGTAAAGCGCGCTGTATTAATGAAATACAGCTAGCTTTACGATCGCGGAGCCGCGAGGCTTTGACGCAGCCCAAATTCACATTTTCAAGCCGACCGCAGTATATGATCAAGGAAGGTCCATGAAGGTTTTAATCGCCCTGATTTTTATGATGAGCGCAGCCATCGTGACAGGGATGACAACAGCTCTCTTGCAACTGGGCCGCCTCCGCTCGAAAGAAGAATTTAAAAAGATCCCCACCCTCTTTTTCTTCCAGCACTTCCTCCGGCCCCTCTTTGGCCGCCGCAAATGGGAAGGCCTCTTCTTCACGCTGAGCTTTAGCAAACACGTTCTCCATCTCTGCTACGGCGTTGTCACGATCTTTCTCCTACTCATCCAGCCGCCTTTTAATAATGCGCTCCGGCTTTTTGAAACCCACAACTATGCCTTCGACGGCCTCTGGGTGCTTGCCATCGGTGCCATCATCATCACTCTTTCCCTCATTTCCGACATGCTGATGAAGTTTTTAGCCACTGCAGCCCCTGTTTTCTCTTTGCGGCTCTTCGCTCCAATTACCTCCGTTTTTCTAACTTTTTTTGCCCCGTTGACGGCGCTTTTCATGAAAATGCTCCAAGCCTTTTTTCCTGAAACCCAAAAAGAGATCGCCTCTCCTTCCATCCGGGATAAAATTCTGGAAGTCCTCTATGAATCGGAACTTTCGACCCACCTCGATCCCCAAGAACGAAAGCTCATCCTTTCTGTTGCCAACTTTAAAGAAAGAAATGTCCGCGAAGTCATGGTCCCCCGCATCGATGTGATCTGCATCTCTGAAGATGCTACCATCCGAGAAGCCGCCGAAATTTTTCTCAAAGAACGGTACAGCCGCCTTCCCGTGTTTCAAGATAACATCGACCATATTGTCGGTGTCCTTCTCTATAAAGACGTCCTTTCCGCCTATGCTAATACCGAGCAAAAAGCGTCGATCACCTCTCTGATCAAACCTGTTGTCTACACTCCTGAGACCAAAAAGATCGCTCAACTCCTTCAAGAATTCCGGAGCAAACAAATCCATTTGGCCATCGTTGTCGATGAGTACGGCGGCACCGAAGGCATTATCACGATCGAAGATATCCTAGAAGAACTTGTCGGAGAAATTGCAGATGAAGACGATGTCGATCAAGAAATGCTCTATTCCGTCCTTCCTTCAGGAGGCTGGATTGTCGATGCCCGGATGAACATTTTAGATATCGAAAAAGAACTCGCCATCCAAATCCCTCAAAGCCCCGAATACGATACCCTCGGCGGCTACGTCTACCACCGCGCTGGAGCAATCCCAGCAAAAGGCTGGCGCTTGCACCATGACGATTTTGACTTGGAAATTTTAAGCTCCGACGACCGTTCAATCGAAAAGGTGCGGATTATGCCGCACCTGAATGAGGATGTTTAAGTTTTTGCTGAAATGTCATTTGTCTGAGTCTGATAAAATAAATGACTGCTGCAGTACAGCAAGCTCCAGATGGAATTAACCAGAAAAGATCCGGGGAAGCATTGCCCAGATGAATGGCTAGATAGGTAGGGATACATCCCGTGATCCACGATGAACCGGCAAAACACATCTGAAAGACCGTATCTTGATAAGCGCTGAGCAATCCAAATCCAATTAAATTGATCCCCTCCATTAAAAATAGGAGCCAAATCCAGTGGCAGGATAAGATCAAAGCCTCTCTAAGATCTGGGGAAATCTCTTGCTTGATAAAGAGGGCAACAACACTCTCAGGGAAGAGCATAAGAGGAATAGCAACCACGACTCCCATTAGCCATAAGAATAAAGAGGCAGAGCGAACCGCTTTCCAGATCAAAGGCAATTTTGACCCAATGAGATAAGCTCCAATGGTGGTTAAAGCTTGAGACAGCCCTTCATTCGAGCAATAAAGAAACATCTGCAGTGTTCCTCCAAACGCTAATACGGCGGCATAATTCTCACTTTTACCAATCATGAGTTTGGTCATGACAATCCAAGCGCCCAATTGGATCATCTTAGCGGCAGTCCGAGGCAGACCCACACGCAAATAGGAACAAAAAGAACCCCATTTTAAAGCAATTTGATGGGTACCATAAGTTAAATGATACTTAGAACTCAAGAAATCCAATAGAAGGCTGCCGCAGAAGAAAAACTGCGCGATAACGGCCGATACAACACTCCCAAAAGCTCCCAGGGGAGGCAGCCAACCTGGAACTCCAAAAACCAAAGGAAAATCCAAGAGAATATGCAGACCATGGCTTAAGAAGCTTGTCAACAAAACTCTCTTGGTTTTACCCTGACCTAAGTAGAACGCAGAAAGAGCCGACCCGAGGGGAAACAGAAAATTCACAGCCATCAATAAACGGAAACAGCTCTGGCCCTCTTGCAAAGCTGTCTGATTAAAAAAAAGCCTTCCGATCGGCTCACTCAAGGGCCACGTGATCACCATGCTCAAAAGAGAGAACCAAATCATCTGCCAAACACAAGGCCCGATTTTCTCTAATTGACCGGCTCCCTTGTACTGTCCGACAAAAGCTTGCGTCATAGAGGCAGCTCGAATAATCGGAATCTGGAAAAGCTGGCTTAACCAAAGGGCTGTGATGCCAACTTCTAACCCTTCGAAGGAAGCATGTGCCAAAATTAAACGATCGCAAAACCCCATTAAGCTGGCAGAAAATAAAACAAAGATGAAAGAAAAGGATAATTTAGCAATTTCTCGCAAACTTGCAGGTTCATACTGAGTGAGCCGCTCAGGAAAAGACATTGATCAAGCACTCAATTGCAACGAAGCGGGTTTTAAAGCCAATCCTTTTCCCTTTAATTTGTACCGCAATAGGTTATCAACAGATGAGAAGATAGTATTGGTGCAATTGCGATACCCCTGCTTATGATGATCGTCGACGGCTCTAAAAGGAATCTGTTTGATGCCCTGCTTGGCGGTAACATAAGATAGCAGGTACCATGAATTTGCAGTTTCACTAAGGATGTAAGTAAATGGTTGTTGATCCGCTAAAAGAAACGAAATCTCTGCATCGGACAGCTTTCCTTCCCAAACAGGATGCCCTTCAATTTCAGTCATTTTCATACCTATCTCCTTGGATTAAGATCTGTAAACGGTTATTTTTTCGATGTTCTGCGGCTTCTTTTTTATTCTGACATATTTAAAATCAATGTTTCCATTTTGTGAGACTACTGTTCCTTCGATAGATTCAGCTCGGCTAAAAAGCTGTGCCTCATAAGCAATCGGGATCACGGGCATTTGATCAATTAAAATCGCTTCAGCTGCATTCATAAGACCTTTTTTCTTTTTCAGGTCCATTTCCCGTATCACTTGGTCGAGCAACTGCTGATACCGAGCATCTTCCCACTTTGAGAGATTCATTTCTTCGGTCGAGTCTTTAAAAGCATTCAACGTGTAAAGGGGATCGTCGACACAATTCCTCCACATCATCAATCCCAGCTGATAGTTTCCTTTTGTCATTTTAGTGAAAAGATCTCGAAAATCACACTCTTCCGTATAAATAGTGATGCCTAACACGTCTTGCCATTGAGAGACAATGGCCTCGGCCATGGCCCTTCTCACTTCATTATTGGCATGAATGAGTGTTAAAGAAGGCCATTTGTTTCGGTCAACGCCCAATTCTTGCAAGGCCTCCTCAAAAAGGATCTTCGCTTTTTTACGCTGCTTAGATGTGAAAGGCGCTGACCGCCCAGCATAAATTAACGGAAGAGGACTAAAAGCGGGTGTCCGATCCTGAGCTGATCTGATAATCGCTTGCCGATCTAGAGCATAAGCTAAAGCTAATCTTAATTTAACAGAGTGGAGAGGACCATGCTGGACATTACAAACACACCAAGAAGCCACGGAGGATGATAATTTCTCAATAGGTCTTGGGCACTGCTGTGAGAAGAAGAGTTCCCAGGGTCTCGAAGGTCGGCCTAACCAATCGATTTCACCTTTTGAGTACATTTCTAAAGCTTTTCGGGCAGTTGATTGAAAAATTTGAATCCGATTAAGCCCAACAGCAAGAGCATCCCAGTAGGCTGCATTTTTTTGTAACATATACATTTTTCGGGAGTTCATAGACTCTAGGTAGAAAGGTCCGTTGCAGACATAGTCTTTACCTGTCTGAAGAGGCCAATTGGGATGGACACAATCGACACGATGATTGACGGGCGAATAGAGGGGATTTGCAGTCAGCTCTAAAAAATAACTACAGGGGTGCTCAAGTTCTACAACCAGCGTTTGATCCGTCGGGGCATAAATTCCCACTTCATCAAGAGAAATTTTTCCCTCTTTAGCTAACTTGGCATTTTTTATTGCGTAGAAAAGATAGGCAAAAGGTGTGGTAAAGGAGGGAGACAAGATTTTTTTCCAGGCATAGCTAAAATCGTGTGCCGTCACAGGCTCGCCGTTATTCCAGAAAGATTCTCTGAGTGTAAACGTGTACCGCAGCCCCTCATTTGAAATAGTAACACTTTTGGCTGCTGCCAAAGCCGGTTTTCCGTCTTGATCAATCCGTGCAAGGCCTTCAAAAAGCATTTTAAGAAAAACAGCGGACACTTCATCTCCTCCAAGCCTCGGATCTAATGAAACAGGCAAATCTTGGATATCGAGACGTAAAAGGTGCGTGTTTTGCCTTTCGGCGGTCCATTTTTCTAATGTTTGGCGCAAAATTTCGATGAAAAGCTGATTTTTCTTAGGATGAGACCGAATAATATAACCGAGCACCAGCCCATCATACCGTTTGACAGCTGCCCATGCATTGATTTCATGGAACATTTTGGCTTCGATAAGGGTATGAGTAAGCCGTTCTTGGAAGGACGTGTCTTTAAGCCGTACAATGGCAAAAAGCAAATCTTCTTTTTCTTGTGTATGTAAAAGGGTGCTCTCCTCTTTAGGGAGAGAGTCGGAGAGAATTTTCAGGAAAAGCTGGAATAGACAGGTTATAGAAGAAAGGGGAAGGATCGCTTGCATTTCCGGAGGATTTAAAGCATGAAAAAAATCCTCGAGGAGCTCAGAGTCTTCCTTTTGAAAATGGTGCTTAAACTGAGAGTAGAGCTCTAACTGTTTAGCAAAAATCCCTCCGTTATAATCTCGAATTTCTCCTAAAGCTTTTGTCAGAAGAGAATAGACATGCTGCCTGGCCTTATAAAGATTCAAAGAAGAGTCCGAGCGCAGAAGAAAGGAGGTTTTGGGAATATGCAACCGGAAAACAGCCGCTTCCTTAGTTTTTTTGCCAAGATAGCCAATGACCGAACTTTTTTCAGGAACGTACTCAAATTCTTCTTCTAAAGTCTGAAAATAGGAGGCGAGTGGCTTTGATGCTTTTTTCACTACCCGAATAGCGATAATGCGAAAGATGAGATTTTTTCCCGAAGATCCTTCGAAGGAAATCATCACTTGCGGAATTTCATGGGGAGCTTGTGGTTCTTTATTGAGCAAATAAATGCTCTTCATGACCTCTTCAACATCACAATTGCCAAAAATTGAGGGACTTAAAGTCTCAACACTTTTTTTAAGTTCCAGATTTAACTGTTGTTTAAGTAAAGCCCTTTCTGTCAGAGAAAATGGAGTGTCGTTCGTCTTTTCAATTTCAAGATAGAGCAAACGCAACGAAGTCTGTGGTTTTTGAAAGGCCAAAAAAGACTCTTTGATTGCATTGGTCCAAGGAATCAGCTTTTGAACGGCTAAGAGAATATGATGAGCCTCAAACCGCTCGTAAGGGCTTGGAAGGCTAATGGCAATAGCAATCCCTATCACTTGCTTGTAGCTAAAAGGAAACTGTAAACGAGTCGGCAGCAAGCGCATATCTAAATGTAACTCTTGCGGAGCAAGAGGAGCTTTGCGCATTAGCTTCTTTCTCATCACATACAAGCTAGAAAGTAAACGCAATTGATGCCGCATTGATCGATGGTTTCTGAATTCTCTTTCCGAAATGCCCAAAAAATGTTGGTAATCTTGGATTAAGTCTTTCTCAAGATCATCGGGCCAGCGATGCAATAGTTGTATGATTGCTTCATGAAAATAGAGCTCTTCTTTGGAAGCGGCGTTGCTGAGCTTTAGCAAAATTTCTGCCTGTCTAGGTGAGGCAAGATAGAGAGCTATTTCTTTTAAAATAAAGGGAATATGATCGTTAATTTTTTCAATGTCCTTTTCTCTTGTAGTTTCAAAGAGAAACTTCGCCATTAAAAAACTTTGATCTGGATATTTTTCTAGTGTAAAACGTCTTCGTGTAAAAGACCGCAGGTGTAAGTTGTCAGAAAGAAGCCAAATTCTGATAAGATCGAACAAGAAGAGATCGAGTTTCTGTGAAGGGTGGTTATAAGAAACAATTGTAAGTAAAGAACATCCGGAGATAACAGAATTTTCACACACAGCCGTTGGTAGCTTTTCCTCAGCCCAAGAAAGCAAATCTTCTTCATCTTCGAAGCGAGCTTCGAAAGGAAAAAATGCTTCTAACAAATCCCCCTCTTGCTCATCGAAAATGTCGTCTACGATCTGAGAACTCCAAGGCTTTTCCATCATTAGACCTCTTTCGAAATTTAGGGTTCCTCGATTTTTCGGATTATTTTGACCGATTTTCAACTTTTTTTACAGGGGTCATATACGAAAGCTGATATGACCCCTGTAAAAAAAGCTGAAAACCGGCTCAAAAGAACCGAAAAATCGATCAAAATTTTATTGATCAACACCCTCTAAGTTTCGAAAGAGGTCTATTGTTGACCAATCGTATAGAGACAGCGGGCAATGGTGTCGAGCATGCCAGCAGGCTTGACCTTATCAGGGTTTGCGGCCGGCCCTACTGTTTCAAACGCAAATTCCTTCGGCAGAATAGCTTCTGCAATCAGCTGCTGGTAAACACAAAACGGTTGGTTGGAGACCATAAAACAGACCCCCGGCTTAGGCTTGCTGGCAAGCCAGAGTTTAAATGTATCGGCTGTGGTGGGACGTTGAGCGGGGACTCCCAAGACAGTAATCATCGGGCAATTAAACTGGGTCCAGGGGACCTGCTTGCGCAAAGGGCTGGCTTTCCATAGAGAGGCTAAGGCCTCCCCTTCCGTCTGACACCCCTCGGGAGCAATCTCGATTTTTAGGTCCAAAGGCCGCGCGCCAGACAGTAAGATCACCTGTTTAAACCGGACTCCCGACTGGGCGATTTTCTCCAAAAAACCGATCCGTTTTTTCATTGGCGCTACAGTCGCGCCTAAAATCACGGCATAATCATACTCCTTTTTTGCCGGCATGATTTCTGTGAAAAACCGAGTCTTTGAGCAATAGTCCATGACGGCTTTACTTTGGATTTCGGAGAGGTTATTTTCGATGTGCCAACGTTCTTTGCCGGCAGGTCTTCTCCATGTTTTTTGAGTTTCTTTAATCATCGATGGCAACGTCCCGTCATGAGGGACTCCCATCACTTGGAGAAGCTGTTTTAAATCGTCATTGACAAATGAAGATGACATCGATGCACAGATTGTACTCAGTAATAAAACAAAGCAACATAATAATCTCTTCATACGCCCTCTTTCTTAAAATTCAAGGATCACTTATATACCCAAATAAACTCAAAAGTTGGTTTTTGACTGCGTCGGCTTGTCACTGCCTTTGAACCCGCCTGCATCGCTCAACTTATTCAAGTTGAGCTGCTTCGGCGTCGGCTGCGTCTGGTTCAAATTCAGGACGCCTCCTTGTCAAATTCCCAACTTTTGAATTCATTTGGGTATAGAAACATTTAACGATGTCAAATATTGCGATCCCACTCCATTCTTTCGCAAGGAAAAAGAAAATCCTTATACTCATCAGCCGCGGAGGCGGGGGGCATAAAACAGCGGGAGACTCTCTCAAACAGATCTTAGGCACCGATTATGAAGTCGAGATCAATCCCGTTTTAGCAGATATCTTAGGCACGATCGATCCGATGAATCTGATTACACGCGGACGGTTTACCGGCGAAGATTTGTATAATATCTTACTTAAAAGTCATTGGAATCGCGTCCTGCAATGGATGGTGAGTTTTGGCCCGAAGTGCATCAAGCCGCAAACCATTGAAAAGGCGTTTGAAAAATATCTCCGGTCGCAAGTTCAGCCGCCGGATCTCATTATTTCTCCAACCCCTTATATCAATTACGGTGTTGCCTGCGCAGCCCACAGGTGGGATATTCCATTTATCATTATTCCGACAGATCTCGACGGCTCGACTTTTCTACATAGGTTTCCAAAACATCCGACCCATCACCGTTTCAAAGTCGCCCTTGCTTATGACGATCCCCTCATCAGAAAAAAAACATTACAGAAAGTCGCTTTTACAGATGATCAGTTGACGGTCACGGGATTTCCAGTCCGTCCTGCCTGCCTAAAGAAATATTCTACCGAAGAACTCGAAGTGATCCGCGCTAAATTCAACCTCTTCGAGTCTCACAAAATCGTCACTCTGATCATGGGAGCTGTCGGCGGCAATATGCTTTTCGACCATGTCAAAGTCCTCAGCAAGTTAGATCCTCGAGAACATCAGCTCCACCTGCAGATGAACATCTGTGTCGGGCATAATCAGAAAATGGGCAACAAGATTAGAAACTTCCTATTAGACCAAGGCGCTAAGTTCTTAGGCCGGCATACGTTCTTACTCCCCACAGGGCTAGTCATGCACATACGAGGCTATACCAAAGATCTCATCGAGCTCATGGCGGCTTCCGATCTAATCATCTCCAAAACCGGCTCATGCACTGTTAACGAAGCGATCTATCTCGAAAAAAAGCTCCTCTTAGATAATACGTACAACTCCAGCGCCCGGTATCTCTGGTGGGAAAATTTTAATATCCCGTTCGTCCAAAGACACCGTCTAGGCTATTCGTTTTCAGATAATCAGCAGCTCTTGATGCTAATCCCCTCTTTCTTAAAGTATCCTGAAAAACCCCAGCAAAAACTCGAACTGCCTAACTTTGAGGAGAACATCCTGAAAGTCGTCCGGCAAATGATCGGCTAAGAGGGTGTTTTCATTCAAAAATTTTAAAAGTCTTTAATTCAGCTCTGACTTGAGCTGGATTTTTACAGACAATCCCCTCAATTCCCAGCTCTTTAGCCCCGCGGATATTCATTTCAAGATCGTCGATAAACACCGACTCAGAAGCTTTGATCTGATACGTGGTCATCAATGCCTGATAGATTTGCGGCTGAGGCTTGATCGCTTTCACTTGGTAGGAATAGACTTGTCCATCAAAAACCTCAAAAAAGTCATGGAGAGCTCTAAGCTCTTCATGCAGCTCTTTCGGCATATTCGACAAGATATAGATTTTATAGCCCTTACTTCTCACTTCATGGACCGTTTGGATCATTTCAGGAATTGGCTTCAAAAAGGGAGCGATCCTGCTGACACAAGAAGCAAAAACCTCTTTATCATAATGCGCGGGAAGCTTCTCAATCAGCTCTGCCCTAGTGAGCAACCCACCATCGTGCGTTGCCCATAATAACGAATGAAAAATATCCCTGAAATGGAATGGAAGGTCGAGTTCCTTCAGAAACTGCTGAGGATTCCATTCGAGAAGGACATTTCCCAGATCAAAGATGATATTTTTATATGCCATGGGAAGCCATTATATAATATTCTCGAGTTTTTGGTGTTCAATTTTTCAACTAAAGCTGAAAATCAATATTAAGATCGTTAGGAAAGAACCAAGGCAATCGCATGAAGAATTTTGATGACAACTTTTTCATAGAGGGTTGAAGATTGGCGGACTAGCAGATTGATCTCCGACAAAATGGAACGCTCTCTATGAAAAAACTGACAACAAAATTCTTCATGCGATTGCCCTGAGGAAAGGACTGCTTTGTTAAAAGGAGTCCATCCTGTTTTGCTCACCCAGCTACTGCACGAGGATCTTGAAGATGAGCTTCATGAACTGGAACAGCTGGACGAGATGACAGCAGCCGACGTAGATTCTCCTGGTAGATCTCTTCCCAGCGTCTTTCTCTTACCTGCAGCATCTCATCCTCATTATTGGGTTGAGATATAGGTGGATCTAAACGGGGAAGAGGTGCGTTGTCAATATGACTCTGGTAAGAAGACGGTGGATCTTTACATAGAAATCCCAATGCCAAAACCATCATAAATGCACAGCCGCTTAGAGTTGGAGACACTATGCTAAGTAATGGGATTGCAGCTCCACCTGCAAGAGCAATTGCAACTTTGTATTTGGTTGCCAATTCGGTCTTAGAGACAATCGATGCAACAGCAACTATTGAGAAAAAACAATAACCGATACACAACATTGTGGCGCTATCAACTATAGCGGCATTTAAAGGCTTCGCTCTGTCAGGGAGGTCGGGCGTTATATTCCTTTCTCGCCGGGCGCTCTCACTGATGCGAGCTATGTAGGCGGATCCGATTTTTTCGATTTCTTGCTGAGTATAAATATGCGGTTGCCACTTTTGAAGAACTAGCGGTGGGAACTTGTTTTCAGGCATGGGGGGAAATCTACTAAGAGAAGGTAACGGATTGGTCATAAGAGTCCTAACTTTCTGAACGGTTATTGTGCAGATCTGTTTTTATTAAGACCAGTGGTATCTCGAGCTTGACTATATAAAAACAGGCTCGTAAATTATACGGTCATTATGAGTGGTTATACAGCTCCAGTTAAAGGAAATGACCCAGCTGTTGTCAATATTATCAATAGCTATGTGAATCAGTATTACTCATCTCTGGGAAATCTAAAACAGATGGAGCAAATCCTGGAGAAATTAGAGAGTCAAAAACCTCACCTGTATCGAATTCCTTATTACGAACAAAACTATCGAAAAGTTCTAGATCAATATCAAAAAGCAGCTGTACAACTAAAAAATGACGCAGAAATTCTCGCAATAAAATCAAATCATAGTTACAGGCAATTATACCGTTCGCAAAAGAGCATTAGTAGCTCCAGCGTCCAGTTCTTAAAAGAAATACACACAGAATCCGAAAAAAAATCCAAAACCGATTATCTAGCCGGGATACCTAATAAACGAAAAGAAAGCGAAAGGAGAGAAAACGAAGCGAGGACAATCCTTCAACGTCAAGAAGCGGCTGCGAAAGAATATTCTGAAATCGATAAAACTTTTCCAACTCAACGAGATCAACTTTTTAAAGAGAATCATGCCGAACACTTACGCCTCTCAACCCTTTATCTTTACAAACTGCTACAAAATAAGGATGAAAAAGGAGCAATAACCTTCGGAACAGCATGGATGCAAACTCTTCCTAAAGAAGCCCCTTGGAATCAAGTTGAGATCATAACCGTTAAGATGCTGCGTACAACACAAAATCATGAGGATTTAAAAGAATTCCGCGCCGCTTTTGAGCAGCGACTAAGAGATCAATTTCTTAACGACAGCCCTGCTGAATATTTACGTCTATCGATGCTCTATTATCGCGAACTGCTAAGCAATAAGGATGAAAAAGGGGCGTTAGCCTTCGGAACAACATGGATGCAAACCCTTCCCAAAGAAGCCTCTTTAGAACACGTTGAGGACATGGCCGGTAGGGTACTGAGTACAACACAAAATTCTGAAGAATTAAGAGAATTCCGTGTTGCTTTTGAAGGATGGCTAAGAGAAAAACTTCTTAAAGAGAATTCTGCTGAGTACTTGCGCCTCTCAACCCTTTATCATCAAACCCTTTGGGCAAATAAAGATGAAAAAAGTGCATTAGCCTTCGGAACAACATGGATGCAAACCCTTCCCAAAGAAGCCTCTTTAGAACAAATTGAGGGCATGGCCGGTAGGGTATTGAGTACAACACAAAGCCCTGAAGAGTTAAAAGAATTTTGTGCCGCTTTTGAAGCGTGGCTAAGCGAAAAACTTCTTAAAGAGAATTCTGCTGAATATTTGCGCCTCTCAACCCTCTATCATCAAACCCTTTGGGCAAATAAAGATGAAAAAGCTGCAATAGCCTTTGGAACAGCATGGATGCAAACCCTTCCCAAAGAAGCCTCTTTAGAACATGTTGAGGGCATGGCCTGTAGGGTATTGAGTACAACACAAAGTTCTGAAGATTTAAAAGAATTTTGTGCCGCTTTTGAAGCGTGGCTAAGTGAAAAACTTCTTAAAGAGAATTCTGCTGAATATTTGCGCCTCTCAACCCTCTATCATCAAACCCTTTGGGCAAATAAAGATGAAAAAGCTGCAATAGCCTTTGGAACAGCATGGATGCAAACCCTTCCCAAGGAAGCCGCTTTAGAACAAATTGAAGGCATGGCATTTAGGACGTTGCATATAACACAAAATCGTGAGGATATAAAAGAATTCTGCGCTGTTTTTGAAGGATGGCTAAAAGGTCAACTTTTTAGAGAAAATTCTGCTGAATATTTGCGCATTTCAACTCTTTATCATCAAGAACTCCTTCAAATCAAAGATGAAAAAGCTGCAATAGCCTTTGGAACATCTTGGATGCGAACACTTCCCAAGGAAGCCTCTTTAGAACAAATTGAGGGCATGATACTTAGAACGCTGCGTACAACACAAAATCTTGACGATTTAAAAGAATTTTGTGCTGTTTTTGAAGGGTGGCTAAAAGGTCAACTTTTTAGAGAGAATTCTGCTGAATATTTACGCATCTCGACTCTTTATCATCGAGAACTCCTTCAAAACAATGATGAAAAAAGAGCATTAGCCTTTGGAATATCCTGGATACAAACCCTCCCCAAAGAAACGACTTGGGAACACGTTAATAGCATGACTCTCAGGATGCTGCATATAACACAAAATCAAGAGGCTTTAAAAGAATATCGTGCCACATTTGAACAGTGGCTAATAGACCACCCTCTATCAGAAGTCCCCGATCCTGCTTCGATAACCCCGGAACTTGCCTCTACTCCTTGGGGACAAAGAATTTATCTTCTCGGGGTGTTCCACGCTAATGATCCGATTGAGACATTAAGCCCTGAAACTCGACAGCTCTACAGAAACTGCAGCGCTCTTTATCCAAACATAACCCATTGGAAAGTCCATCTGGCTCTTTACCATACTTTAAATAAAGAGTGGGTTGAAGCAGAGCAATCATTGGCTGGCCTTTCCCTAGAAGACGCTGATGTGAAATCAGCTCAAAAAACCTTGACCGACGATCTCCGAGAAAGGAAAGCCTCGGCTGTAGTCGATATCGGATTAACTGCACTTAACTGGATGATTCCCTCCTCTTATAGAGAGCTTTCGTCCGTTGACTTAGGCTTAACCGCTGCGAATTTGGTCTTAAGCAATCCTGTTAGAGGCACATGGCTTCCCTCTGTATTAGGCAACCCTGAAAGAGCTATGCCCCTTCGCTACTTGATCTCGCCTTCTCTTGTCACAATGGGGGCAGATATTATCGATTGCATCTTTCGAAACATCCATGCCCTACATCGCCTTCAACAAGCAGAAGACTTCGGAAGCAAGCTCGTGAGAATAGGATATTCAGGCTGGGGGATGTATAACTATACCGCACTGCGCACATGGTCTGCCGCCCCTAACCTCGTTGGTTTAACAATCTCTTCAGGACAAACGGTTATGGATTGGCTGAATATCCGCCGGCCTCCTGCCGTTCAAGCCACACTATCCACTGTCCAAAGTTCAGCAGCCGGTATCGGCACAGTCTGTCTTTTCGCCTCCTATTCCGATCTTGCTCCCCCTCTATGGAACCGTGTTAAGCAATTAACAGGCGTTAGCAAAAGCAGCAGCCCAGCTCCAACGGGTTCAAAAACAACTGAACCCTCCAATCAACAATGGATGTTTGTCGCCGCAGGCATCGGGATCGTTGCGCTTTACCATCTTTATTCTCATTATCCCTATACCTGGGCAGCAGGTGTCATGAATGACTCTCTGAGAGAGCATTCCGAAGGAAAGTATGAAGATGCCAAGCGTGTGATTGCTGACTCCGAAAAGACCTACTTCGTCGCAAGGACAAGACCTCATGTTCGAGAATTTGCAAAATGCCTCGACTCTCTCCAAGACTACCAAACAGCCCCGGAAGATGTTGCAAAACACACAACACTCCAGGTTCATTTTTCCCTTATTTTAGAGATTTTGAATAAGTCCAGTCATTACAGAGGAGTGCGCCTTTGCCTCCTGATGAAAAAAGCTGAAATTGCCCTTCGAAAACACGATGTGACTAGACTTACCGAAGCAATCAAAGAAGACTCCAAAGGCAAAGTTACCAAAAGCAGTTTCAAAAGCCTGCTCAGCTCGGTCTATCATTCTGCTCTGAAAAACCCTGCCGCTGCCCGCATCTTTTTAACAAAGATGAGTCCCGCATTTCCTTCCAAATTTAACACTGAAGCTTTAGATAAACTACTGGAAAAGCATGCTCAGTCTCTTCAGGAATGGTCCCAACAGAGATTCCCCGCTTTAATCAAAAATCCTCCTTCTCCCCAAAAAGCAGAAGCCTGGGACAAGACTTTCGAAGATCTCCAAGCTTTTTTCAGCAAAAATCTTGGGAAAACAGCCGTTTATCAAGATCTTCAATACTTTAGGCTGATCCTATCCTTCTCTCAATCCAACAACAGCCAAACAGAAGCTCTCTTCAACGAATCAGGCAAAGAGGCGCACCTCCGTTTTTCTCAAGATTTGATCCTACAAACCACGTTCTTTAGAAAAAATAGAAGGTATTCGGAAGCCGCTGACCTGATTAAACGGGCCCAATTTAACGCTTTTAAACACAATAAATTGATCCAAGATTACGGCCAGTTTTTTATTCTGGCATTTTTATCGCCTTCGCAAATAGGGTTGAAACAACTCGATCGCAGCATTGCTGCATTGGAGCCGAATAACGAATTACATCAAGAATTGCGAGGTTTTTTTAACGCCGTCAGAATTGTTGCTGCTCTTGATACAGATGAGTCCGATCGAGCAACGGAGCTATTAACTCAAGAAGAGGGCTCGCCTGCCGAAGTTGCTGCAATTCTTTTTGAGCGGATTAACGTAGCTCTCCTTGAAAAAGGGAAAGAAAAAGTTCTCACCGATCTTCAAGCATTGGAAAATCTAGGCCCTTGGGAACATGATCAACTTTTCAAGGCCTTCCAAGTCTATCTCTCAAGTGATACCCCTTTGGAAGAACATGCCGCAGATGTACTTACTCACCTTGAGCCTCTTGAGAACTTGTCTCCTTTTGTGTCCGATTTAAAGCTACAGAGATTCATTCTATGCTTGTCCCAGGAGAAATACGAAGTCGCCAAAAATCTTCTCAATGAGCCCATGTCCAAAGAACTCGGATCTGAATTTAAAAAAAAGCTCTCCCCATCTCTTATCTTTAAAAGCGAAGAGCTGCGGGGAGAAAAATCACTGCGCGAGGCGAGAGAAACGCTGCAACACCTGAAAGCTTTCTTCTCCATTCCCAACAACGATGTTGTCGGCCACTATGTGAATTTTCTTATCTGTCTTGAAAACTTGCAAAATAGATCCGACCTGCGGGAGCATCTTGAGACAGTTCAAGCCCTGACCAGTGTTTTAGGCGAGTTTGATTCGCCTTCCTTAAGAAGAGAGAAAGTCGATATTCTTAATACCATTGCCCATCTTGCTCTTAGAGAAGGTCAGAGACAGGTAGCTCTGCAAGCATTAAATACTGCTTTAGCAGACCTAGAACCCCTGAAAAAAGCAGGAATAGATGTGACCGGCCTGGAAACATTCATACGGGATTTTCAAAAACAATTCATTGCATCATCAAATTAAGGAGAAAACTATGACAGATCCAGCAAGATCCTATGGCGGAAATTACTCCCCGCCACCTCATAATTTCTCTCAAGGATTCTCTTCCCCGCCCCCCGGTTTGAGTTATAATTCACCGAGTCCTCCACTAAACATTCCAAATCCTTTTTTACCCTCTTCTATAGGAGGGTATCCCAACTCAACATTCCCAATGAGCATGCCTCCTTCTTTCCAGCCCTCTTTCTCGTCTTCCAGTTCATTCCTCCCAAGCTCTGCAGTCACTGCTACCATTCCCAGTTATGTACCTCCTCCTTCGTTCAATCTCAATCCGCCTTCTAATCTAACCTTTACTTCATTTCAGAAGCAATTCGGTGGATCCACCCCTCCGATTAAGCCTTCATTTAATAATCCACCTCAGTGGACATCTAGCGGAACTGCCTTATCGATGACGCCTCCAGGGTCTATTCCCTCTCTTAACGCTCCCACTTTCCCACGGCCCACTCCTGCATTTAACCCTAATCCACCCCCCAATTTATCTCTGGGGAAATCCATCACTGTAAACCCGCCCATAGCTCCAGGCTCGATTCCGGCATGGGGTGCAACCACGCAGCTTCCATCTTGGTTCAAATCTCCTAGTTCAGACTATCAAATAAACAAGACACCCCCTATCCCCTCCTCTGTTCCTCAACCTTATAACCCCACTTTATCCTCGTTTACTCCTCCACTTTTTAGTCCGAATTTATCCTCCTTTACCCCTAAATTTTTTAGTCCGTCTGCGCCCTCATTTCAATCTACGGATTCATTTTTTTCCCGCAAAATCGAATCACAGGCAGCTTCTCCTCCTCCGAGTTTAGGAGTGCTCAACTTCACAAAGCTTCCTGTGGGACACGCCGGGCTGCCTAGGACATATGCAAGCCTCGGAGGATTCTCTCACTTGTCCTATGGGGGATCTTCTTGGGCGAATTCCTCCTCATCGAAGATAGACTCTTTTACCTCTGACAGAACCGTTGCAAAATGGACTCCAGGTTTTTTAAGTACTTATGGCCTGAAGCCTCCTGCAATTGATAAAGATCCCAACTTTCAATTCAAAATGCTCGGGAAGTTTGAAGAGACAAGGCGATTCATGCATCAGCTGCGCGCAGGTCCCGAGAAGCTTTTTGCAGGATGGGAATTGAAGGCGATAGCTCCTGTGGTTATTAAAATCAACCCTCAGACGACTTTGTTTGTTGATCCTTTTAATGTAACTGATTTCTTCCAAAGATTAAGTGTCAGAACCCAAGAAACTAGGCCAAATCACGATGATCCATCAAGAGGTGCTGATCGAGCAATAGCCCTCCTTCAGTCAAATGAAGTTCATGGAACGACAAAATACGTGGGAATTTTTGTAAAAAACGCCTTCCAACTGAGAGAACAAATGGGCTGCAGGACAAGGTTTTTAAGTAATTCAGATAAAATGACTCTTTCTCAAGCTTGGGAAACGAAAGCTGTGCCTGCAATGCATCAGGCGGTTGATAACGCCTTTCAGACCAACCTAGCAGAAAATTTCAATCCCAATAACGATAGTAGAATGCAGCAGTTTGTTCAGGATGCAGTGTTTGATCCTCTTTGGTTGATGCCCTTCGGACGTATTGCGAAAGCAATGAATCTAAATACGAAAGGCATGCAATTCACGCTCAAAGAAATCAATCCTATAATGAAAACCATAAAAGTTGCTGCAGAAATGCCCGTAGCTATGAGACCCGCCTATGCTACAGCAGCAACGTTGACATTTGGGAAAGAACTCGGATTTACTACCCATGAGATGGTTAAACTTCAACAAGCGGGGAGATTGGAACAGACTCTTGCTGACGCCTATAAACATATAGTCAACACTCCTGCAATGCAAGAATCATTAGAGAAATTTAATCATGCCCAAGCTTTTTTAAAACCTTATCGGGGGTTTATGGCAGAGGAAAGATGTCGGGCTCTTATGCAGGAGGCAGGTATTCGAACATATCCTAGACCGAACGGTATTCCAGAAAATTTTAGAGTTAGAATTTCGGATAATGGCGCTGGCTTGCTTTATGTACATCCTGAGCATAACCAAACAGCTATTAGAGTCATGTCGGGAAAGCCGCATAGTCCTAACTTACATCAACAAACACCTTATGTAATTCACATGAAAAATGGGAAATATCTTGATAAATTCGGAAATGAGGTAAAGAAGCACTCTCCAGCAGCGCATATCCCGATAGATGAATTCGTTTTTAAGAATTAATAAAAAGGATTTAAATATGGAATTTACTGAGGAGCAAAAGAGGGACATAGTGGAAGGTTTTGTCGATCTTTTTGCAAGCCTTGCCGATAAAGGATATCAAGAACGTGTATGGATTAAAGGACAGGGTCCTGAAGTTGAGTCCTATGATGAAGTCGTAGATGACTATTTTCTTAGATGTGAAATTTTAGAAAATTACAAGGAATTTGGAATATCAGATAGCCAATATCAGCTTTTGAAAAAATTCACGAATCTATTTAGACGCTTTGCAGATGAAAACTATTGGCCACCAGAATTTATAGATTCTCAAGAATGGAAGGTCATAATGGACTTGGCGAAAGAGGTCTTGAAAGCATTTAACCACCCAAGTGTCCGAAAGTAGTACAGTACTGAGGAATAAAAGAGGGACATAGTGGAAGTTTTGTCGATTAAGTAAACCGCAAGGAGCCAACAAATGAAATTGAAAAATTTGGCAATTTTATGGCTAGTTTTAGCAGGGTCACTCCTACAAAGTTCTTGTTCAAGCTATGAGAGTCCGCGTTATGTCAAAATAGCCGATTCCATCACCGATAAAACCGCAAAAAAAATAGAGAAGGAAAAAGGGTTAGTCCTATGCGGTACCGGAGGCGGGATGATGGACAATGTTAAATTTATGATGATGGCATTCAAATATCCTAAATCTGTCAATGTGAAAGAGGCAAGAGACCTATTGATCTATTGCGCTGAAGCTTATCTTTCAGACATCAATAATGATCCAGAAATCAGGCCTTTTCTGCATAACTATCCTTTTACAGCGAAGAACATCGAAATTGAGATATATTTCCCGGATATAGCAGATTTAAATCTGCTCAATGTGGCTAGTGTTTATAAAGGCGGAGTTGCTTATAAGATCAATGACCCCAAAACGCAGCAATTGAAAAGAATTCTTGAAGAACCGTATGAGACTGCTCTTCAGATCTATAAGGGACAGCACTAACAATTTGCAAAAATGAAATTGAAAATAAGGATTCGGTATGGGACACGTAATACATCACCTTCCACCTCTTATGCCTCACATAGCTCAACTACAAGCGTCGGTCTATTCATACCGCGATTCTTATGAACCTCTTATTAATTACAGTACTTACAGACCTCCAATATATCCCACTTACCCACCACTGACTTTCAACACTAACCCTCCAGTCCCTATTTCTAAATCGGAAGAACGCATTTACTTTGGTACTTGTGTCATCGCTATTGGAGTAGTGTCAGCAGCTTTGATTGAACTTATTATTATGTCATTTAACCTCGCTCCTGAACACAAAACAAAAATTACTTTTGCGGGTGCAACAGCAGTCACAATACTTTTCTACGCCAATCCTCTAATTGGCGCAGTTGCCTGTGGGATATTATTCCTTTTAGTTATCACCATTGGTAGACCTCCCAACTCGACATCAATAACCGATAGATATTCAGGCTCAAGCGTTTCTTCTCGACCTCACCGAAATACTCTGGCTTTTCGCCCAACTACCCCTCTTCACCTCGACATTTTACAGCGCCACAATAGGAGTTTACTTCAGGACAAGCGCTGGGTAGAGAAGCAATGCAGACTGTGGGAAGACATGATCAAAACCCTGTATAAGATTAAACCTTTCAAGCCTTCTCCTAAGCCCCTCCGTTTTTCCACCTGGCATACACCACTTGCTTTCAGGCTCGACCGACAAAGGACTTTACTTGTCGATCCGGAATTTTTGTCTTACGTCTTCCATAGAGCATCTCCTGCTCAAATTAAAGCTTGGAAAACTCAACTCGCTCAAACACTGAAAACCGCCGATCTAGAGAAAAAAGCAGATGAGACGATCGCAAGCTTCAGATGCCTTCCCTCTTCCGTTGAATTAAACGCTCTTGCTCGAGTCAGAAAGACGGATGGCCAAACAGCAATCATTATTCGTACTGCTACCAAAATAGTAGGGGTCATCATAGACAATGATCGGTTTTTTCACTGATTGGTTTTCCAAAACGTTTTTAGAAAAGTGAATTGCCAAAGCTTCCTTTCCGGGCGTTAAGAGGACTACGTAGTCCATCCGAAAAAACCATACTCAAGGGATCAAAGAAACCAAGAGAGATTATCTTTACAGAACACTTTCAACTGAGGCAAGAAAGTACCATAAAGATACGCGGTTTCCATGGCTTCGAAGTAATTGCAATTTTCTCCCTCCGCAATAATCACCCCTTCAAGCGATTTACGAAGAATCCCTTGACTTTTGATGAACCTCCAAAATCCAGCTCCAGATCCTCCGGCAATACTCTTTCCGGTGGTATTTGGGACCTGCCAATATTGCACACAGTTTTTTTCATCAAACTTGAGCGTTTCTCCGCCTCCGAAAGCAACATAGGTGTCAAGAATCCCATCAGGCCGAATCTTACCGGCACCTTTGTAGAAAGCTGAAAATATTTGATTATTGGACAATTCTAGTTCTTCATTGCTGTCTAAGTCATAAAAAAAAGATTCGGTAAGCAGTTCGTGGTCTGGTAGGCATTGGTTGATTCCTAGAGCAATAAATGCGATATCCGGTCGATATCCCTCATTCGCAGTGGAATGAAAATCTTCGAGAGGCGCTATATGATAAATATATGGAAAGGTAACCGAGCACGCGATGGTATCGCCTTTATGAAGCTTAGATAGGCCTAAGAATTGATGCGTATCGTTTCTTCCAAATTTTAGCCATCTTGTAACATGTGCGGCGGTGAGGATGCCATATACAATCATTCCTTCTTTAATAGAAAATTTGACGAAAGTACCAGAACCATTTGGAGGGGGCGAGAGAAGTGATGGATTGCCAGGAGAATCTCCCAGCGACACATGGTGAGAAAGAATATGCTTGGAGGCTTCCTGAAGGAGTTTTTCTAATGCTTCTTTCTGTGGTTCAGTTGATTCCATCGTTTTGCCCAAAAGATGCAGATACATTCCGGAAATTTGCGAGAGCCGCTTCTAGGTCTTCGATAATCAGAAGGGGCTAGGATTCCCCTTCGGGCCGGTTCGCACACAAGCGTGCCTTACTTCGAATCCTACTCGTAAGCCATCTCGCATGGCTTACTCTCTTCCGTTTAAATAAAAAAGGCACCTTACGGTGCCTGTATTTAAACGGAAGAGGTAGGATTCGAACCCACGGTTGGTTGCCCAACAACAGTTTTCAAGACTGCCGCAATAGGCCACTCTGCCACTCTTCCATAAGGCAATTCATTATAAAGAAGTGAATTCTTAAATCTCAATCACTTCGAGATTTTTTTTTGAGACGCGCCGGATCTATAAAGTACATTGCCAAAAACCTATCCCAACTTGCCTATAAAATATTTGCTTAAAATCTACATGATCCTTAAACTCTGACAACAAAAAGCTTTAAAAGGATGTGCTTATGGCAGCCGTTGTACCACAAACACCTTTAGCAACAGCTACAAACTCACCAACACCTCCTGTTAATACTACAGAAGTAAGTGCTTCAGTAACTTCCGCTTCCGGGCCAGGAATTGGGAATAGCAGCTCTAGCCTTTCAACTTCCTCCGACGTCTCTATCTCTCCACTAACATTTACAACCTCGCCTACATCTTCTAGCGCAGTGCCAAAATCCATAGAGCCCAAGTTATCAAACTCTTTTACTGGATCAGGTTCAACAAACGGATCTAACAAAACTTCTAGCTCGTCAAGCAAAACCGTGAAAGAAGATCCACCTACTGATCCAAACAGTAGGGATCTTACGATAGCAATGAGAATCTCGCGGGCTTTTCCACGCTTCTTAGTGCGATGTCCCCATACGTTTATTGCGATGGGTTTAGTCTATTATTCGATATACTACGTTTTAGGCCAAGAAAGCCTCGCTTATTCTGCGACGACGTTTGTAGGAGTGGGCGGCACAGTCTATTGTTTGACACGAGCGATCTTTTTAGAGCTCATCCCTAATTGGTTGCTGCCTAGAACTAATGAGACTCGAAAATGGCGTCACTTAATGAACGTCTCCTATACAGCCTTTATTACGGTGATGTTCACGTCTGCTGTCTGGAAGCTGCCGGATCTTTCTGCAGTGCAAGGATTATTTTTCTTCACTTTGTCTTTTGGAGTTCCATATCCTTGGTTGGCTAAATTGTATCCCGATAATATCGACAACCAGCCTTCAGTTCTCAAGCAAAAATACGATCTCGCTTAGAATTGGGAGAGAAAACGGAAATCGTTCTCAGCAAAGAGGCGGATGTCGTTGATATTGTATCGAAGAAGCGCAAGACGCTCGATGCCCATACCCCAGGCGTAGCCGGAATAGACCTCGGGATCGATGCCGCCATTTTTTAAAACTTCAGGATGGACCATGCCGGCGCCGCACACTTCAAGCCAGCCGGATTCTTTGCAGAGGCGGCACCCTTTGCCTTCGCAATTCGTACAGCGGATGTCGATTTCAAGTCCGGGTTCAACGAAAGGAAAATAACTGGGGCGGAAACGGGTCTCGACTTTTCGGCGGAGAAGTTTGCTCCAAAATTCTTCCATGGTGGAAAAGAGATCGGCAAAGGAGACATTTTTATCAACGTAGAGCCCTTCGACCTGGTGGAAGAAAACATGGGAGCGAGCGCTGATATTTTCATTTCGATAGACCGTGCCGGGAGCGATAATGCGGATGGGAGGAGTATTTTTCTCCATGACGCGGAGCTGAGTATTTGAGGTATGAGAACGGAGAAGCATTTTTGCGTCAATGTAGAAGGTGTCTTGCATCTCGCGGGCGGGATGATCGGGAGGAAAGTTAAGGCCTTCGTAGTTATACCAGTCGGAGTCCATATCAGGTCCGTATTGGACAGAAAAGCTCATGCCGGAGAGGATTTCGATGATTTCATCGAGAAGAGCCGTGAGAGGATGTTTTCTTCCCATGAATCGGCGGCGGCCGGGAAGCGTCACATCGATCCGCTCATCCATAATGCGGCTGGCCAGCTCAGCCTCTTGAAAGCTACCAAGCGCTTTATCGCAGAGATCGGAGAGTTCGGTTTTTAAATCGTTGATCTGTTTGCCGAGAAGCGGACGCTGGTCGGAGGGAGATTCTCGCAGGGCGTTCATGAGATCTTGAACAGGCCCTTTTTTTCCTAAAAATCGAACCTTGAGCTGCTCGACGTCTTTAGTCTCTTTGACAGTCGAGAGCTCAGTTTTGAACTGCTGGCGCAAAGCTCCGATTTTGTCTCGCATAACGCCTAATTATAATTAAGCAAGGGCTTGCTTAGCTTTTGTTGCAACAGCTGCAAATCCTGCAGGATCTTTAATGGCCATTTCTGAAAGGACTTTTCTGTCGAGTCCGCAATTGGCTTTTTTCAGTCCGTCAATCAGTCGGCTGTAGGAGAGTCCGTGCATTTTTGCACTGACGCCAAGGCGATTGATCCAGAGGCTGCGGAAATCCCGTTTACATTGCTTACGGCCGCGGTAGTTAAAAGCCATCGCTTGAAGCACACAGTTCGATGTCAATCGACGGTGGTTTTTACGATCGCCGACAAAACCTTTCGCTTGCTTGAGGAGCCTTTTGCGCTTGTGATTACTATAAACAGCGTTTGTAGATCTTACCATGTTATACTCCCATTAATCTTGCGTACATCTTCGTCTGACTATTGTCGACGAGAGCATCTTTTCTGAGTCTGCGCTTGCGCTTGGCTGCTTTGCTTGTCAAAAGATGGCGGCGGCCAGGACGGCGGCGTTTGAGTTTGCCAGTTCCCGTGACTTTGAAGCGGGCTAACATCGCTTTGTTTGTTTTCATTTTCGGCATATCATATCCTTCCTTAAACTTTCTTTTTTGCACCCGGTTTTACGCCTGGTTTCCCACCTTTCCCATCAGGAGCGAGGACAACAGAAAGGGCCTTTCCAAAAAACTTCGGACTCGATTCCGAAGCTGCAACATCCCTTAAATCGGTGCACATCCTTTCGATGATTTTCTTTCCAAATTCCGGATGCATCATCTCTCTTCCACGGAAGGTGCAGGTGATTTTTACCTTGTTCCCTTCTTCGATAAATTTTCTCGCATGGCGTAGTTTTGTCAAGAGATCATGCTCATCGGTATTCGGCTTGACTTTGATCTCTTTTACTTTCACTTGGTGCTGCGATTTTTTGCTCTCTTTCTCTTTCTTGGTCTGCTGGTATCTGAATTTACCAAAGTCAATGATTTTGCAGACGGGTGGATCGGCAGTCGGAGCAATCTCCACTAAATCCAATCCGAATTGTTCGGCTCTTTGTATCGCGTCCAGGAGTGTCAAGACTCCTAACTGGTTGCCATCGCTATCGATGACTCGAACTCTCGATGCCCGTATTTCTCTGTTAACTCTCAAGCTGTCTTAACCACCTTTCAAATCATTTCATAGTACTAAAAGGATCTCTTTCATGCAATTCTTTCTCTAGTAGCAGGGCAATAAACCGCTCCAGAGAATAAAAAAGCGAAAGTCCCACAAGGCCCGCTTTATCATCGCAAAAAATTCGAGGGCCTGTCCACACCCGACCTAACGCGTCGGAGAGCAAAAATTCGATGCCGGATGCTTCTCCGCTTGCCACAGAGCTTTTGATCTGAGTCTTTTTCAAAGCCTCCCGCAGTATCTTCGCGGGATTTCCGACGATAACCACCTCGTAATCAAAGGCAAAAATTTTAAGGAATTTTGTGATGATTTGCAAGAAAGAAATAACACTTTCTTCGCTTTTAGGTAAAAATAGTCGATCGACAACCCCTTCTGCCGTATCGACCAATTCGAATCCATCTCCGCCTAAAGACATTTTTACCACTTCTGCCGATCCTCGTCCTGCGGTTTTGACATAGGCCGCATGACATAGGGCGAGCTCTTTTTCGTCAGCAGCAGGAGTTGTAATGAGGTCAATTCCAGAAAAAAGTTGAACCGTTTTGTCTAGAATCATTTTTTTAAATGCTTCGCCTTTCGGAAGCCAAATCCAGCCTTGTTCTGAAGGCATCAGAAGCTGCTTTTCTTTCACTAGGGCCAAATGATTTGGCAGGTTTTTTAAGATTTTGACCTGGGCTTTCAACTCCTCTTTTGAAAAAGCGGCTGTTCCAATGAGCCGGATCCAGGAACCGTTATGCTGGACACTGGCCAGCTTATAAAACTCGATTTGGCCCGTGGTTTCGAGGGTTGGCCCTGGTGAAAGGCCGGCAAAATGATCCAGTTGGACAATTTCGACAAGGCCGGGTTGTCCCTTCACGACTTCAGCAGCATGCCAATTATTGTGGTGCTTTAAGAACTGCGCGGCATTGGCCGGCATCATCTCGAATTGCTGAAAAGGGAGATCTTTCCTAATCCAGCCTCTCATCCTTTCTTCAAGAAGGGGGATCATTTCACTTTCGAATTTAAAAGGAAAAACGACATCAGAGTAGAAGCCTGTTTCGGTGGCTAAAAAAGACCTAATCCGGGCGTCAGGAAAAAGCTCGCCCATCGCGGCTGCGAGAATGACACTACAACTAACTTGTGAAGGGAATTTTGAGTTCATTCGTAATAAGACCTCTTGGGATATAGCTGACTCGAACAGCTGACCTCCACGATGTCAACGTGGCGCTCTAACCAACTGAGCTAATACCCCAATGGATGGAAAGAGTTTACATCATTTTGTCCTTTCATGCAAGCTGGTCCGGATGAAACCCCATCTCGACCAAGCCTACCTCTATTGGAAAAACCTCTTAACGCAGGGTGACCAGGTCATCGATGCAACCTGCGGCAATGGGAAAGATGCTTTGAGGCTGGCCGAGTTGGTCCCCCAAGGCCATGTCTATGCCATTGATATTCAAGAGGCAGCCCTTGAAAAAGCGAAAGAGCGGATCCCCCATTCAAATATTTCTTATCTTCATCAATCCCATACCGTCTTACCGCCTGGCGAATTCAAATTAATTGTTTACAACTTGGGCTACCTGCCAGGTGGAAATAAAGAGTTGACAACGATGACTCAGACGACCCTGGAAAGTCTGGAAAAAGCTGCTCAATTAATTGTTATAGGGGGTGCGCTCAGCATCACCTGCTACCCCGGCCATCCGGAGGGTCTGCTGGAAGAGGCGGCAGTGCGGGGGTGGGTGGAAGGGCTGGATTCAAAAAATTGGTTGGTTTTCCGTCACTTTTGGAGAGAAAAATCCCCTTCTCTTTTTTACATTGTTAAATTAAAAAATTAAATTATATTAATAAAATTTAATTAAATCGAACTATCGAATTATAATAATTGATATTATTTCAAATCTAATCGAATAGTAGTATAATTAGCAGTATAAGTTAATCGCCTTGCCTTAATTTTAATAACGTAATATGAGGGGGAAGATATGCTTAGTATCGAAAGAAACCTATATGCAGACTATGCAGAGAAGCTCGAGGCGATCGAGAAGCTCTGCGCACAGCCGATTTCAGAAGAGATCCACGAAGAGATCATCCATACTCTGGATGAAGTCCATCAAAATTTGTGTGACACCACCGCAGCAAAGACCAATCTTTTTGCTCAATCTTTTCTGAAGGAACTCCAAGAAAAAGCGATCTTCCTCTACGGAAAGGTCGATGATTCTTTTCATCAATATGAGATCGAAGTGATAAAAGAAGAGACCGCCTCTCTGGCTCTGACCGTCCAGCAAAGAGATTTCTTGAAACTGGTCCTGGTCATTGAATCGCTCAAGGCTCATATCAACCAATTACTTGAAAATTTTAGCCCAGCTCTAGCCGACCGCCGGGTCCTGGTCTATGCAAAAATGACCTTGGCACAAGCCGAGTCTTTGCTCGAAGGCAATCCTCCTGAAGTTCTCGAAATGTCCGAATGGACCTTTTTAGAGACAGAAGCCATCATTGAAGAGTTAGCTGAATACCTAGGGAACAATGACAGAATGTCCGTCAAATTATTGCTTGCTAGATTGTCCCCTGCCCAAAAGAAGCTGGTCATGGGCTACCTGAATCCGAACGACCTCCTCACGTGCCTCCTTCATGATGTAGAAGGATCCGCAGACGACGAGCAGCTCTTCGGTGGCTAGTACAATATTTTCTTGAATCGTGAGTCCTGCGGTAAAATGAGTAATCCCCTCTTGCCGCAGGATATCAACCATTTCTTCCACTGACATCGCCTTTAAAGCCGGCGACTGAACGAGGTACAGATGGCTCGCTTTTTCAGCGAGCATCATCAGACACTTCCGGACGTCTTTGTCCCTGGACATCCCAATTAATACCGAGAACCGGCGGCCGGGAAAATGGAATTCCATCGCTTCCAAAAGGCGGCAAATCCCCGCGGGATTATGGGCGACATCAAAGATCACGTTGCCAATCTGCTCAAAACGGCAGGCAGGCCTCGATTTTAGGCCAATTTCAATGTCTTGGCTTGCCAATTGATAAGGGAGGATTTCTAACGCCTGACGTGCAATCGCCGTATTTTCCATATCATAAAAGCCTGGCTGGGCTTCGACCTTATACAAAGGACTATGGCACCTAGCTGCCTCCTGGCGGATCACGGCAAAATCTGCCTTGGGACCAATCACCACCGGAATGCCCGGTTTAATGATTCCGGCTTTTTCATTCGCAATTTTTTCTAAAGTGTTGCCTAAAAGATCTTCATGGTCGCAAGCAACGGAAGTAATGATCGAGAGAATGGGCTGGACGATATTGGTGGCATCATGCCGGCCGCCGATGCCGACTTCAACAATGGCCACATCAACCTGGTTATCGCGGAAATACTCAAAAGCCAGCAGCGTTGCAATCTCAAAAAAGAAGAGGTCTTTTCCCAGCTCAAACAATTTCAAGAGGCCCACTCTTGCCGTCTCTTCGGGAATTGCTACTGCATTGATTTGGATTCGCTCGCAAAACGACACTAAATGAGGAGAGGTATAAAGCCCAACGTTAAGACCAGAAGATTGGAGCACTTTAGCAATTTTATGCGTCACGGAGCCTTTGCCATTGGTGCCCGTGACGTGGATAGCAGGAAACGCTTTCTCAGGATTTCCCATTAGAGACGCAATCGTCCGCATTGCACTGACAGAATCGGCGTTATCGGCAGGACGTTTAGAAAATAGGAGTTCGACCGCTTCTTTAAAGTTCATGGATAATTTTGAAATATCCTATCAAATGTTGCTTCATCGACACCCGAGCAGCCGAGTTCGCCTTCGGATTTGGAGCTTCCATGGAAATCAGACCCTCCACTCATGATCCATCCTCTGCTCTGGGCGTATTCGACCCAAGCTTTTTTGAAAAGCCGGCAGTAGTAGCATTCTAAGCCATCCAAAGGCAGTTTCAATAACTCTTCCACAGGAAATTCTGGCGGAAGAAGTTGCGGATGGGCCACAAAAGCTTTCCCTTTTGCCGCATGGATCACCTGGATCGTTGCTTCCACGGTAAAAGGCTCTCCAGAGTCATAACAAGAGTCGTAACATGTGCCTGTTTCGCCAATATAGCGATTAAACGCCTCGCGGAGATTTTTAACGTACCCTTTTTCCAACATGAGCTGAGCAATATGAGGACGTCCAATGGTTCCCTTAGAGGCGGCTAAAAGCTCTTCATAGGCAATCGGCATGCCAGCCGCTCTCAACTTAGCCAAGATCGCGAGGTTTCGGGACTCTCTCCGTTTACGGTGTCGCTCACAGAGCTGATGGATGCCGAGGTTTGTTAAATCAAAATCGTAGCCGAGCAAATGGAGGCTGATTCCTTGAAATTCGCACGAAAACTCAACGCCTGTCCCCAAACGGATGCCAATGGCTTTTGCAGCTGGGATCGCCTCTTTGTAAGCGTCGATCGAATCGTGATCGGTAATCGATATTCCTTTCAGACCGATTTGCTTAGCGAGTTGAATCAGCTGCTGGGGAGACTCCGACCCATCTGAACAGGTGGTATGGCAATGCAGATCAGCATAAATCATTAATGATCCTAATTTCCATTTCAAGATCATGCCCTGTCTTTTCGAAGACGACTTTTTTCACATGGGCAGCCAGCGCAAGTACGTCACCCGCTGTGGCATTATTTCGGTTCACGATGAAATTCGCATGGAGTAATGAAACCTCGGCTCCGCCGATGGAGAACCCTTTCAGACCGCATTGCTCGATGAGGGCTCCTGCTGGCATCTGGGCCGACATCTGAGGTGCATTGCGAAAAACACATCCGGCCGACATATCGCCATAAGGCTGGGTTTTGGTGCGGTAATCAATAATTTTCAGCTGGCGGGCCCTGGCCTCGGTCGAGGGGATGAGATGAAACTTCGCTGCCGCAATTGCTCCCTTGAGCAATTGAAAAGAAGAGGTACGGTAGCCCCATTGAAGTTTTCCCTTCGGAAGAACTTCGACTTTCCCTTTCTCATTAATATAGGTCACTTCGGTTAAGTATTGGAACGTCTCTCCTCCGTTAGCGCCGGCATTCATATAAACTGCACCGCCAACAGACCCGGGGATCCCGGAAGCAAATTCCAAGCCTGCCCATCCTTTTCGGGCGGTTTGAGATCCCAAAAGAGAAAAACTATATCCTGCTCCGACATAAAAAATGCCTTTTTCTTCTTCGCAGAAATGGATTTTATTAAGGATGACCACACCGTCATATCCATCATCGGAGAAGAGGATATTTGAGCCTTTTCCTAAAACTAAATACCGTAACTTTTTCTCAGCGCAGTAGGCAACGATTTCGCTGAGCTGGTCGATGGAAGTCGCTTCGATAAAGTATTTCGCAGGACCGCCGATGCCAAACGTGGTGAGATCTTTCAGGGAACGCCATTCTTGAAATTGAAATACCATCAAACTATTGAACAGCTTCGGGCATCTTTTTGTAAAGAGCATCTAAGACAGCGTTGACAAAACTTCCACTTTCGGCAGAGGAAAATTTCTTTGCCAAGCGGACAGCTTCGTTAATCGCCACTGCAGGAGGGACGGTTTTAGAGAAATAAATCTCATAAACTCCGAGCCTCAAAAGATTCCTTTCAACGCGGGGAATTCGTTCGAATTCGTATTCTTTAGCAGTTGAGGAGATCATCTGATCGATTTCCTTCACCTTGGCCTGAACCTCTTCAGCGTGGGCTTTTGCAGCATAAAGGCTTTTTTTGGTCACGAGGTGATGCTTCATCAAAAGTGGAAAAGATTCCTCCTGCTCAGCCTCTGAAAAATCCGAGCTGTAGAGCAAGTGGAAAACGATCTCGCGCATTTTGTACGAATTTAATGCCATACGGCATGAAAATATAGCAAAAATTCAACACCAATTTCAACCCATATTGTGAGCCCAGGCCTTAGGGCCTGGGATTTTGCCTAGGATTTTTTTGGACTTGTCTATGATTCTAAACAACTTATTTCCTCAAAAAGAAACAGGATCAGCACGATCGCAAGCGGCAGGATAGGTAGGATGGTACATTCTTTTATACTCTAATCTTCCAAAGTTAATGAGCAAATCGATTCGTATATCTGTAACCGCTAGGCATCTGCGATGTCTTCGTGCATCATCTTGCTTATCCTGCCGCTTGCGATCGTTCTAATCTTGTTTTCTCCCTACACTCACACTCTTAAATAAACCAGTCCCTGCGTAGGCGTTTATTTTCGAATGAGTCGAGTATGCAGAAAGTCCATTCTTTGGACAAATTAAAATTTTGTAACAAAAAAAATCCTATGCATCAAATCCGCGGTTCTTAAAATTTTTTTTAAAATATGTTTATAAGTGACTGCGGAGCATCCAGGCCATTTTTTCATGGGCCCCTAGACGTCTGGCCATCAAATCGATTGTTGCTTGATCTTTTTCTTCTTCGGCCAGGGTTGCAATTTGTCGGGCGCACCGGATCACAGCCTCATGGTCGGCTAGAAGCTGCTGAATCATTTTTTTAGCCGGGATCGGCTTAAATTCTTCTTTGATACAACATTTTTTGAAATCGGAAAAAGAGGCATGCACATAAAATCCGAGAGCGGCGACCCGTTCTGCAATCTCATCGGCAGCAGCAGCCATTTCTTCGTATTGTTTTTCGAACATCAGATGCAGGGCAAAGAAATGCGGGCCCTTGACATTCCAATGAAAATTCTGGGTTTTGAGATAGACGGCATAGCTATCGGCTAAATAATGGCGCAGCTCCTCTGCAATTTTTTTCCGTCCTTGCTCTGTCATCCCCGATTTCATTTTCATATTCCACCTCAATTACCTGCTTAACAGATGAGACAATTATTTTACAAGGCTTGCTCTTAATCCAAAAATTGGATACACTCTTTTGGAAAAATGGAGTCTTTTTATGTCTCTTCTTACTCTTGGTCGAGATCTTTTTACCCCCGGTGCTGCCGGCTATATTTTCTGTCTAGCCTTTAACCAACACAATGCTTTTGAAAAAGCCGCTTTAGTTACGATGCTGGTCGTACAAAGGACTTTAGCGCGGGAGGCAATCTTAGGAATACAGCAAGAAGATCTAAAAAAAGCGAGGGCCTCAACACATTTTATGATAGCGTGCACCAACTTGCTCGCCATTCCCGGCACCCTATATGTCGGTCGTTTATGCAACTTCAAAATCCATGATTACCTTCAGATCGCAGGATTGGCCACAATAGGAGCTACAATCACGAACGGCTGTATCGCGCTTTATAAAATGGTTGCACCGTCAAAACCAAAATGACTGCTTTACCATTAAATCCCACTACTTTAGTCCCAGCGCTGGTTGCCCCACTCACCAGTTACTTGCTCAATCGCATGTTTCCAGCTCCTCATGCCGGATTTATCGTCGTAGCAAGCACGGTAGCCACGTATGCACAGTTTGCCATTAGTAACCAGGGGCGTAAGATTGCTCAAGAATTAACAGATGAGTTTATCACTAAAAAAGGCAAAACCTATAATCCAATATTCTATCATTTTAGTACCTCCTGTTCTTTATCTATCCAACTTCTTCTTCCCATTATTGCAAGAACGATCGGTCAAAGAATGGGATATGCAGTTCCTGGTTATCTCCTAACAGTCGGCTATTTTAATTTAACAACCCGTGCTTTTTGGATTTCCAAGGCGTTTCTCGAGTACTGCATAAACGCTTGGGACTACTTTAAACCAGCGATTAAATAGCCCCGCTTTTGACAGAAAGCTCCATTCCTGATAGGTTGAGAAGTTATCTTAGGAGTGAGTCAAGTGCTGGGTGTTTTTCTAGATACCGAGACCAATGGGCTTAATGCGTTTAAGCATCGGGTGTTGGAGATTGCTTTCAAGATCGTCGATCTTAAGACCGGCGAGCTGAAAGAGTCGTATCAAACGATCGTTCAGCAATCGGAGAGTGTTTGGAAAAGCAGCGATCCCTCTAGCCTGAAAGTCAACGGTTTCACCTATGAAAAACTGCTGCAGGGAAAAAGAGCCGATGTCGTCGCGGCAGAGATGACGAATATTTTGCAAAGAAACCAGATTAAACGAGGTCAGGCGGTCTTCATCTGCCAAAATCCTTCCTTCGATCGAGTCTTTTTTTCTCAGCTTATCGATCCCGATATCCAAGAAAATCTCAACTGGCCGTATTACTGGCTTGATCTGGCATCCATGTATTGGGCAGAAAGCATCCGGAAAGGGAAACAAGACCCAAAACAGTATCCTTGGGTCACCGGTTTCTCAAAAGACCGGATTGCAGCAGTGTACCATCTGCCAGCAGAAGATCATCCACACCAGGCCATGAACGGCGTCGATCATCTGCTGCTATGTTATGAACAAGTTATAGGATTCAAATGAGGTCTCTTTTTTTATTAACTATTTTATCTCTCCCTCTAGCTGCATTAAATTTGCAGGAATCGGAGCAGCAAGCATTGAGTGCTAACGTTGCCATCCAGTTGACAGAGCAAGATGTTTCCCAAAACAATTACCGTCATCTGCAGTCGATCTTGTCCTGGATGCCAAATTTAACCTTTGGATCGATGTACGCTGCGCTGCAAAAGCCACAAAACATCTCCCATATGCAACGGCAGACGCAGCTCTTCAACAATCAATTAGTCTTGACGCAGCCGATCTACTCTTCTGAGCTTTTAGGCGATCTCAAATTGTCTAAAATCGCCAAACAAGGTGCCATCGCCGGAAGAGAAATGGCAATCAACGATACACTTTTCCAAGTCAGAGTGTTGTATTTAGATGTGTTATATACCCAAAAGGCTGTCGAAGTAGAACAACAGGTCATCGGGTATATGAACACCGCCTATCAAGACCAGCAAAAAAAATTCGAGTCGGGCAGCGGAAGAACCTTAGCTGTCAGTGAGGCCAAATCGGCGCTCTCGCAAGAGATCACAAAATACTACACCGCAGTCAAAGCAGCGAGCGACGCTAAGCAGCAATTTGTCTTAACGATCCATCTCGACCCCACGAAAATTCAAGGATTAAAGCTTGATGATTCCATTGGAATCAAAGATTATCCTATTTTGATGCAAAAATTAACGGCGCTCCAATCGATCATCGGAGGAGAAATTGCACAGCCGGCTTCATTAAATACTCCATTTGCTGTTTTTTCCGAGACAGAGATCCGAGAGTGGATCAATCAAGCAAGACTCAATCGACCTGAGCTCAAACGGTCCCATCTGTATGTGAAAGCCTCAGAAGAAAAATCGCGTCAGACAAAATCGCAATATCTGCCCAAAATCGAAGCGTTTGCCGATTACGGATACTATACGCCTGTCAATGGACAGTTCTTTCGGCAAAAGAATGATTTTGCCGGAGGCATCCAGCTTTCATGGTCTCTTTTCGACAGTTTGAAAAGAGAGGCAAAAGTATGGGAAGGAACTGCGTTAAAAAAAGCTGCGGTCATTGCTTATGAGTTTGAGAACGATAAAGTCGAAGTGACCATCCGGAATGACATCAAGCAAATCGAAGAAGCCCTTTTTGTCTATCTGACGGCGGCAGATAACGCCGAGATTGCCAAGCAGGTGCTCAGTGAAGCAAACATCAGTCTTTCGGCGGGAGTGATTATCGACGCCAACCTCCAAAATGCCTCTCGCATGGCAGCCCAGGCGGATCTGGGGCGCAGGCAAGCTGAGTACAATTACTTAAAAAGTTATTTTCAACTCAGGCACGATGCAGGACTGGATGCACATGAGAATCTGTCTGCAGATTAAGGCTTCGTCTTTTTGATAGACGACCCCCGGGGATTTTCGCGCAGCTCCAAAAGCCAATTTTTCATATTCCTTGGGTATTAAGGGGACGTCTTCAAAATCAAGGTTCGTCGATTTCCGAGATTATTTTGGCCGATTTTCGATTCTTTTTGTAGGGTCCATATACGAGAGTTGATATTGACCCTACAAAAAGAATCGAAAAGTCGGCTCAAAAGAACACGGAAATCGACAGAACTTGATTTTGAAGACGTCCCCAAATCTTTTTTATTGTCCATATTTACAAATTTCGTATAATACCTTATATCGAAAGATCTACGGTCAGATAGACCGAAAGTAACGCTTCTCAAATATGAAGTTGTAAGACCAAAAGAGCATGGGTCGGAACTAACCGTAAAGCTCTCTAAGGCTAATTCAGGGGAAGAACCCACCGAAGTTATCGGTCGATAACCAAGACCGAAGCCGTAGGAATTCTCTTCCTTTAGGGAGAGGAGGATGTCAATGAAAGCAACTCTTGCTATCCATACAATGACCTCAATTTCTAGGATAAGCTATGGGTTTTATCGGCGCTTTCACCCCCTTCGTTGAGATCTTCGTTATCGCCATCATCTTAAATTACTTGCTTTCATTTTTTTGGAATACAAGATCGATGGATCTGCTCATTGGCGTGATGGCGTTCTTAGTCATTTTTGCGATCACATCGCTTTTGCACCTGCCGATTCTGTATACGATTATGACCAATTTGGCCAACGTAGCGGCCATTGCGGTTTTAGTGATCTTTCAACCTGAACTTCGGGTTGCTTTATCAAAACTTAGTTTGAAAGGAAAAAGATACCGCGAAGTGACGGAATTTGATAAATTCTTAGAGCAATTGACAACTTCGGTCTACAAGTTGGCCGATAAGAGGGTTGGAGCTTTGATCGTATTAGAACATGAAGACAGATTAGATGAATTTGCCCAAAAGGCTATTGTTCTCAACGCCCAGTTCTCCTCTGAGCTTTTAGAAACAATTTTTGCCGACTCAACCCCTCTGCATGACGGCTCTGTCATTATCCGCGACATGACACTAGTTGCAGCCGCTGTGATTCTGCCGCTTGCCGATGAATCCGATGTCACAAGATCGCTGGGAACACGCCATAGAGCAGCTCTGGGCATTTCCCAACATTCTGATGCATTAGTGATTGTCGTTTCAGAAGGCACAGGTAAAGTTTCGCTCGCAAGAGAAAGCGTGATCACTCCTGTGAAACAAGACCGATTCAAAGGCATTGTCCGCAGCATCTTCAATACTGCACCAACAAACTCGAAGGCTAAATTCAGCCTACGTAAATTGATGGGAGCCTAAAGTGACATTTGTACGGAATTTTTTCCTCCAAAACTGGGAACGTAAGATCATTTCATTGTTCCTGGCAATCGTCATCTGGCTCGTTGTCAATCACTCATTAACAACAACAAAAGTGCTGGAAAGCGTCCCTGTCCGTTTGATTAATATTCCCGTCGGCATGACTGTCGAAGGTCTGCAGCCCAACGGCATACTCACTAAGAAAATTTCTCTGACTCTGCAAGGAAATAAGACCGAGCTTGCCCAGATTGCCCCCAACGATATCGAGATCGTCCTGGATGCGATGGACAAGTCGGACGAATGGCTGGCGACGATCACACGTAAAAACTTGCTGGCCTTGAACCCTGATATCAACCTTTCCAAGGCGATCAAACGCGTCGTGATCCAAAGACTTCCGATCAATTTTACTCGGATGGTGACAGAAAAAATCCCTGTGGTTGTCACACAGCCGATCGGGGAAGCTCCCAAAGACTACCAATTTCTCGATATTTGGCCCTACCGGCTGACGATGTCGGTTAGCGGACCCGAAGCTGTGATCAAACAGCTGAAAGCCAAGGGCATGAACTTGACGTTCAACTTAAGCGACATCACAAGGACTGATCTCGAAGCCCTCGAAGCCCAGGATTTCAAATCGGACGAAGTCTCATTTTTTGTTCCAGATGAATGGAAAGAAATTTCGATTCCCTCTCTTTCCGACCGTCCTTTTGTCATTGATGACCCCCAAGTCAATGAGCTTCGGATTGACTTTGTCCGCAGCGATCTTCATCCGATTGCTAAAGCGATCCCAATCAAGCTCTTCTTTCCTTCCGAACATAGCATGACCCTCAACCCTGAAACATATTCTTTGGCCATCGGAGGGCTAGTCCAACAGTTCCATGGCCTCCATCTTCTCCGAAAATCTCTATATGCCAAAGGCGTCAGCAATCTCTTTGTCGAACTTGTCCAAGACCTGTTGGAGATCTCGATTTTACTCTCTCCAAAAGCCGAAAAGAAACAACTCGATTGGAGCATACAATTCCTCAATTCCCGCGTTCTGGAAGATAAATATGTCTCCATCCTCATGTCAGATGACAACACTAACAACAACGACCCTTCCTACCTTAAACGGCGGGAAGAATACCTCCGCGATCGATTTCGGCATTACATGAACCATTTCCAGCTCTATAAATCGGATCGGGAAAAGTTCGACTTAAGAGTCGAGCTCCAAGGTAACCAAATCACCGTTGAAGACTCTTCCAATGAAAACAGTCGCCATACTTAAAAAAGACTTTCACACCCACGGCGGACTCGAAAAGTCTGCCTGGAGGATCATCCAAGCCTTGAAAGAGCGCGGAGCGTCAGTGTCACTTCTAACTTCACTTGAAATCTCCGCTCCCTGCCCGGTGCTGTCGTGTTCTTTGGACAGCAAATTAAAATTTATGCGACTTAAAGAATTCGACACCTGGTGCAAATCGATGGTGAAGAGACTGAGCTTTGATGTCGTCTTCAGCATGGACCGCGCCACTTTTCAAACCCATCACCGTGCAGGCAATGGAGTTCACGCAGCTTATTTAGCCCTCCGCTCTCAAAAAGAAGGTTTTCTTAAAAAGCTCTCCTTCAAGTTTAATCCTCTTCATTACATGATTCTCAAACTGGAAAAAGCGACTTTTGAAGATCCGCATCTCAAAGGAATCATCGTCAATTCGAATTACGTTAAAAAGCAAGTCCTTCAATTTTATGCCGCAGATCCTGCCAAAATCCACGTCGTCCATAACGGTGTTGAATGGCATGAAATGGAAAACGATTTTAATACCTCTTTTTCCCAAAAAGAAAAGATCTCCCAAGAACTCGGCCTCGACCCCAACGTGTTCCAATTTCTTTTCGTCGGTCACAATTTCCACCGAAAAGGCGTCTCTCTCCTCCTGAAAGCTCTAAGTTCACTCTCCCGGAACTTCCATCTCTCCGTTGTCGGCACCGATAAACATCTTGCTGTCTATCAAAAACAAGCTGCGCAGTTGGGCCTTGCGAATAACGTCACGTTTTTCTACTCCCAGTCCGACACCCGGCCGTTTTATCAAGTTGCCGATGCTTTGGTCATCCCCTCACATTACGATCCGTTCGCCAATGTCACCGTCGAGGCATTAGCGATGGGCCTTTTTGTCGTTTCTTCCGATAATAACGGCGGCCACGAAGTGCTCACCCCTGATTCGGGCGTTACGGTCGATCCGTTTGATCTCAAAAAATTCACCGCGGCTTTAGAGACCACTCTTCACCATCCTAAAACAGCGCTGTCGGCCCAAAAGATCCGCACCTCCGTCCAGCATCTCGATTTCAGCCGCCAACTTGAGAAGGTGTGTCAAATATGCCTCTCCTAACCTATATCCTGTTCCGGATTTTCACTTTCCCCCTCCAATTTCTGCCCTATAAAGTTCTACATCTACTCGGCAGGGTTCTTGGTCTTGCCGTCTATTACGGTTATCCCAAATATCGGAAACGCGCCCTTTCGAATCTAGCACTTGCCTCAGACCTTCACCTGACGCCCGAGCAAATCGTTTCCACAGCAAAAAAATCGCTCCAAAGCTTAGCCATTACGGCCCTTGAGTATCCACGGCTTTCCATCGAAAAAAACATCCACAAACTCGCCACCTGCGTCAACCCTGAACCCGCTGCCTCGATGATCAAAGCAGGCCAAGGGATCATCTTTTTTTGCGGCCACCAGACCAACTGGGAAATTCTATTTCTAGAAGGGATCCAAAGAATGCCCGGTGTCGCCATTGGAAGACCCATCAACAACCATTATCTCTACCAATGGATCTTGAACCTCCGTCAGAAGTTCGGAGGAACGATTATTCCTCCGAAAAGCGCTTATAAAGAGTCGTTCCGGGCGCTTAAACAAGGCAAATTTGTCGGCATCGTCGGAGATCAAGGGATGCCAGATTCTGGTTTTTCGTGCCCATTCCTCGGCCGTGAGGCCTATACCTCCCCCCTTCCGGCTTTACTCTCTTCACGCACCGGCTGCCCCATTATGGTCGCCACCACAAAGCGGGAATTCGGCAGATACACGATCCACTACAGCGATCCCATTTTGCCCACCGAAGATCCGCACGTTCAAATGCGAGAGGTCTTAGCTATCTTCGAAGCCTCCATCAAGGAGCGGCCTCATGAGTGGCTCTGGATTCACAACCGGTGGAAGCAGCAGCAGCCTGGCAAGATTACTAAAAAATTCCGGCACGATGCCGTTGCTTTTATTTTCCCAGACAAAGCCTCAGCAGAAGCTTCAATCCCCCAAATCCGAGCTCTTTATCCTCGCGAGCATATCACAGCCTTCGTCCCCTCTTCGTTTGCCTCTCGTGAAATTGAAGTGAAATCATTCGATGATCTGCTTGCCACTGACTATCGTTTTAAGCTGCTTGTCGACTTTACCCGGAATCTCAAGGCCCAGAAACATTTTTCCAAATTAAGCGTCCTCAATATCGGCTCGTTTAGCTCGCCTCAGGAATTTTTCACCCATGCCAGCCGATAGATTTTTCATCGCAGCTCCACTCAAAAACAGACTTTCCCTGGAAGGTGAAGAGTTTCATCATCTCGCAAAGGTGATGCGCATCCGTCTTGGAGAAACCATTGAAATTGTCAACGGGCAAGGAGAGTTCGCTGAAGCCGAAGTCACCTCTCTCAATAAAAAAAGCTGCGAGCTCAAAATCGTGACCCACAAAAAAACTCCTCCTCCTGAACAAACCATCATCCTCGCTTTAGCCCTGACACGGCCCACTTCTTTGGAATGGACCCTTGAAAAAGCGACCGAGCTTGGCGCAACAGAATTTTGGCTCTTTCCTGGGGATCGGAGCGAAAAAAAAGAGCTCTCCCCATCTCAGCTCCACCGGCTCGACACCATCGTGATCAGCGCCCTCAAGCAATGCGGCAGACTTTACCTTCCCAAAATCACCCTCAAGCCTGCGCTTGAAAAATGGCCCCCGCCTTCCGGCTCACTCTTCTTTGGAGACCTCTCAACGCATGCCCCGTTAAAAGGTCCCTTTGAAAAATTCGTCACCTTTTTCATCGGCCCCGAGAAAGGGTTCTCTCCAGCAGAGACAACGCTATTAAAAGACACGTTTAAAGCACATCCCCTCTTCCTGCATGAGAATATCCTCCGTGCAGAGACTGCAGCCATCACCGCCTTAAGCCAGTTTTCTCTAATGAAAATATCATAACCAACTTAATTTCAAGATGATGACACCCTATTGTTATAAATGAGAGAATATCATATCATTAGGTTTATCCGTTCAAAACGAACGGTTTAACCGGTTGATTACATGAAAATCGATTTAACGAAACTAGAGGGTGCCTTAGAAATTCTTGGACAGCTTTTAGCCGATCGAGGGCTTCATTATGAAGTGGTTGCCATTGGCGGCGGAAGTTTACTTCTTTTAGGGCTGATTGACCGCACAACGAAAGATTTGGATATCGTGGCCCTGATTAAAGATCGAGAACTGTTTACAGCTAATCCTCTACCCCCTCAGCTGATCCAAGCTGTCAATGATGTGGGACAAGCACTTAATTTGGGAAAAGAGTGGCTAAACATAGGGCCAAGTTCGTTATTAAAAGCGGGCTTACCCAAAGGATTTGTCGATCGGCTGCATTGCCGCAGATATCGAGGGCTTACCGTTTATTTAGCCGACCGCTTTGATCAGATTTGTTTTAAGCTCTATGCCAGCGTAGACCAAGGCCCTCAAAGCAAACATTTTTTAGATCTACGAGCTTTAGTACCCACTTTAGAAGAATTGCAACAAGCCAAAGCTTGGTGCATCACCCACGACGTTTCTCCTGATTTCGAAAATGAAATCAAGCAAGCAATCAAAAACCTTTATGCAGATGTTTAAACAATTAGATCAAAATTTACTTAATTTAGCATGGAGCCTATGGACTGAATTGGGAGTAGCCGGAGTTAAACATCATCATCAAAAATTTTTAATTTTGATCGAAGAGTTGCTCATACTGACAGCAGTATTAAGCGAAGCAGATCCGCGTCTACGTGATGAGTCACTTGACTGGTGTTTTAAATACTCTCGTTTTATTTCAGTAAGCCGTTTAAAATCCCTGATCAATGATTTTTCCGAGCAATCCAAGAACTGTTTCTCTAAATATGCTACAATTTTCAATCAGATTTCAAACTCAAATTGGCCTGTTTTTGCTCCCGCATCTCCATTGAACATTAAACTCAGCAATAAATCTATCTTGCGGCCAAACAAATCGGCGGCTTTATTGAATATCCGGGTCCGATCTATTTTTGGCACAGGGTCTAGAGCCGATATTTTGACATTCTTTCTCGTTCATCCGAATATCGATTTTTCAATTGCACAAATTTCTGAAGAGACTAATTATTCCAAAAGTAGCCTTGCTGAGATGCTCGATGATTTATATTTAGGAAACCTTTTTGAAAAATTTCGAAAAGGCAACCAACAGAGATATCGTCTGAAGGAGAATACCCCTTTAATTAATGCATTAAACCCTATCCCTACGTATAAACCATGGCACCAGATTTTTAAAATATTGCTCGATCTGAGAGAATGCCTCCTATTGACTCAAAAATTGTCAGAAAGCACAAAAGTTGTTGAGCTTCTTAAATGCTTAAAAAAGCATGAATCAAGCCTTCAGCTATTAAGACATGCTCCTCCTATTTTTGATAATGATTTTTCCTCCTATATAGAGCAATTTAATAGCTGGATCCTTCATTGGACAGATCATCTGGCAAAAGGTGATTAAAATAATGAAAAACCGTTTTGAAAATTTAGAAACAGTTGAGTCAAAGAGCTTTCTCGATCTCCTTCGATGGAAAATGAAAAATAGGCCGACGCCCTGGCCCAAGCGAGTCGAAAACACCCTCAAAGCCAACCTGCCCTCCCAAATCGGCCCCAATGAAGTCTGCGCGACCTTCATCAACCATTCCACCGTCCTTCTCCAACTGACCAACCTCAATGTCCTAACCGATCCCATCTTTTCAGATGTCGCCGGGCCGTATTCTTTGCTGGGACCCCGAAGAGTCCGGGCTCCTGGAATCGTTTTTGAAGATCTTCCTAAAATTGATGTCGTTCTGCTCAGTCATAACCACTATGACCATTTGGATGCTCCGTCGATTCAAAACCTTTGGAAAAGAAACCAGCCACTCTTCATCGCCCCTTTGAGAAACGGAAAACTGCTCCACTCCCTAGGAGTTCGCTCTGTGATCGAATTAGACTGGTGGCAGCAGCACCATTTAAATGACTACCAATCGGTCATCCTGACACCTGCCAAACATTGGTCAAGACGAGGCCTTTTGGACTATTGCAAGGCCCTTTGGGGAGGATTTATCCTCAAGTCTCACATCCACCAGCTCTTTTTTGCCGGAGATACCGCCTATGGAACTCATTTTAAGATGATCCAAGAGCGGCACGGGGCGATGGACCTGTGTTTACTGCCGATCGGTGCTTATGAGCCCCGATGGTTCATGAAAGAATTCCATATGAATCCCGAAGAGGCGGTTCAGGCCCACCTCGACTTAGAATCTAAATTGAGCATGGCGATCCATTTTGGAACCTTCCGCCTGACGGATGAAGGGATCGATGATCCCGTCAAACATCTCCACGAAAGCCTCACAAGCCGAAGCTTAAACAACTTCATCGCTCCGGATCATGGACAGTCGATAACTCTATCCCAATAACTTTCATCAGGATTTTATTCTTACTGACCCTTGTATTTGTAAGAAAAACATGCTATCATTTCTTACATTGAACATTTTTCAGAAACTGGCTCAAGAAAATTAGACGAACCTAGCCAGAAATCCTAAAACGCGTTATAATCGCCCCCGCTAAACCGAGCGACACCAAATGACAAGCGGAACTTCAGGGGCTGCTCAAAGGCCCACCCAATCAAGAAGTTTTACCTCCTCCCCCGTCTCCTTCCAAGGCGTCGATTTTTTCTTGGATAAGATCCAGTGGGTCTATGGACTCTGTATGGCTACAATAGCCTCTTTTTGCATCTACAACCTCGTGCGGGGCTGCCAACTGCTTCGCAATTCCTCCATTCAATTTAGCAAGGAGTTTTGCCCAGCGAGATGCCAAATTCTTCTCGCCGAAATCGACGAAAAGCTGAAAACCGATGCTTCAGCAGACATCCGATCACCTCTTCAATCCTGTAATACCTTACTTTCCTCAATGTCGCTTACCGAACAACAGAAATTTTTGCCCAAACTGATTACCCATTATTCAAAAATCGACTCTAATTACGCTTACGAGCTCGCTAGGCGCCTTTTAGGCTCTTTTGATATTTTCAACGCCACTCAATGCTTAAAAGACTCGGCTTCTCCTCCCTCTCAAGAAAAACTCCTTCAACTTTATAAAAAGGGGTATAAACTCCATTCTATTAGTGGCCATGTCACGTCGCTTGATCTAGAGTATGCAGAGGCCTTTCATTCTCTGAAGGATGATCAATTGAAAAACCAGGCTCTCTCTCTAGCCTGGAATTGGGTGGATAAACATCAGAAGGAGGCCAGCGAACTCTACCGGGTCTGCTCAATCGCCTTCCTCTATGAAAAATTCCAGGATACGGAGCAGGTGAAAAAGACTTTAGAGAAAGCTTTGGAAATCTCCAAACAAATCCCCCTCTCCGCCCATTCAGCCCAGGAAGCACTCCTTACCGTAGCCGATTTTTTCTTCGATTTTAAAGATTATGAAAAGATGCAGACGGTCTTAGATCGGCTCTTTGCAGATGAAAAAGAGAATCAAAGCATCACATGTGCTATCAAAAAGCTGAAGCTTGCTGGAAAAATTTCCGCAGAGCCCTCTGCTCTCATGCCCCCTCAGCTTAAAAATTTTTCTGAAAAAACCTCTCTCGATCAACTCTTTAAAGATCTCCAATCGACTCCATCCAAAGAGGTTGCACAAAAAGCTCGCGACTACAAGGAGCTGGCAAGTGGATATCTCCACTTTAAAATGTACGATAAAGCTCATGAGGCTTTAGCTTACGCAGTCTCGACCACTGAGACTATACCTATCGAGGTCAAGGATGATTGCAATGAAGAAACCAAAAAAGCTATCACAGAAGCCAAAATTCGGATCAAGCTCGAGCTTCTCCAATATTTTTCGTGTTATGACTCTGTTAGACAACTCCCTGACGACACAGCTCAAAAACTTCTTGAGCAGCTCCGACAGCTTTATACAGCCGCGGCCTCTCATAATCCCTATCTTAAAAATGAAATAGGACTTGCACTTATCAAATTTTGCAATCGAAAAAATCAAATCCAAGTCTCGGATGAAACATTCCAGCAGTATCTTGCAGACCACCTCAATCACGAGGATGCTGCAGGCAAAATTACCAGCTTAACAGGTGATGCCCTATCAATGGACGGTCTTTTCGATTCCGGCCTCAGCACAGAGCAATATCAGCTCATGTTAGAAGCCGCCGAACGATTGCTGCCCCAAGTCCCCTCACACTCTCAGACCTCTATGATCAGTAGAATCTCCCAGGGATATTTGAAGATCGATTCGCAAAAGAGCCTCGAAATCTTGAACAAATACGCGAGCAAGCGTACGACTAACCAAGGCATTCAACACCTCACCGATGGAGCGATTACCGCTATTGTACTCGGCGTTTTGTATGTCTATCCTCAAGTCGGCGGTCCTTTGCTGACTCTCTGCGGCGGCCTCTACAGCTTATACCGAACTTAAAATGCATCAATCGCTTCTAAGAAGATCTTCTCATAGTGCTCTTTAGAAAAAAGCTGGGCTTTCTCGCTTTTCAGATAGGTTTGGATCCTGTCGAGATACCCTTGGTACTCTTGCTTGGTCATTGACTTCAGGTAAACATAGAGTTCATCTAGCGACGCAAATTTCCTCCGGTCAATAAAGCAGTCGGCGGGAATGAACTCTGTGACATTAGCAGGCCCCCAATAGACAGGAACATTTCCTGCCGCAAAACAATCAAAGATTTTCTCGGAAATATAGCCCGGAACATCCCGGCAGTTCTCATAACAGATGCTGAACTTGTAGTTTTTAATGACATTGATCTTGTCACTCACAGGCCCGCGGTACGACTTGTAGGCATTTTTATCCCAATTGCGCCCGTAGAATTCAAATCCCTCTTCTCCGACTTTTTCAAAGAATTCAATCGCCTTCACACGATGGCTATAGAGTTCTTGGGGATATTTACGAGGATACTTGGGAAGGTTAGGAACATGTCCGGAGACCAACGTGCAGAACTTTTTTTCCTCAAAAGGGACCACATCGGAAATCATCGACTGTAGGACGGGATAAAAAAACTTAAAGTACTTCTTGTTATCAACGAGATCATCGTTCCACGTATAGATCTTTGAAAAACAGTCGTGGAGCTTCGGATAATACATTTTTCTCAGACGGATCTCGGGCTCCCACATGAAAAGAACCGTTTTGTCTTTCGGCAGTTTTGCAACGTGGTTATCGCGGTAAAAATAGTGAGGGATATTCATGAAGACGATCTTCCGGAGATCTTGCTTCAACTCAATCGATTTAGGATAGTCCAAGGAAAACTTTCTTAAGATCTTGCCAAGCATCGTATGGCTCTTTTTAAACCCTTTTCCATACTGATCGGTATCGGTCTCATAAACTGTTGCATCGACATGATGTTTCTTCAAAAATGCATTGCAACTCTCCGCCGTACCGACTCCATTGAACATCACCTCAACGCGATCAGCAGAAACAGCCGTTAGAAAAAGAAACGACGTTAAAAATAATTTACGCATGTCTAGCGATTATATCACGACTTAATGCTTTCCACAATGATCGTGTTCGTTGCGCCTTTGATCCAGAAGGGCGATCCCGTGATGATAACGACGAGATCTTTGGGTTTCAAAAGTTTTGCTTTGACCGCAAAGCTAGAGAGTGTTTTGATCGCATCGGAGACATTGGCTTTCTCTTTTGTTTTTACCGGGATCACTCCCCAGAAAAACGCCATCTGGTGATACGCTTTTTCATTGGGAGTCATCGCAAAAATGGGCATCTGCGGCCGAAACCTCGACGTCAGCCGGGCTGTCGATCCACTACTCGTAAAAACAAAAAGCGCTTTTGCATCCGAGCTATACGCCGTTCTCACCGCTGCACCTGTCACTGATGTTGAGACATCGGCAAACCCTAAAGCCACCTGATGGGCAAAAAAATCTCTATACGAAAAATCTTGCTCGGCTTCACGGATGATTCTTTTCATCATTTTGACCGTCTCAATCGGATAGCTGCCGACGGCAGTCTCTCCTGAGAGCATGACCGCTGAAGAACTGTCATAGATCGCATTGGCCACATCGGAGACTTCCGCCCGTGTCGGCCTTGGATTTATGATCATCGATTCAAGCATCTGGGTTGCCGTCACAACTGGTTTGGCTACGTGGAGCGATTTTCGGATCATCATCTTCTGCAGCCCCGGAACTTTTTCGATCGGCAGTTCCACCCCCAGATCTCCCCTTGCGACCATGATCCCATCAGCCACTTCTAAGATCGAATCGAAATTCTGTACCCCGAGACTATTTTCAATTTTGGCGATCACTAAAATATCGGATTTGCCTTGGGAGGCAAGGAGCTTTTTGATCTCCTTCACATGATCCTCTGACCGGATAAACGACGCAGCAATGAGATCGACATCGTTTTTGCACGCAAACGTGATATCGCTAATGTCTTGCTTGGTCATTGCAGGAAGTTTCACTTGAGCGCTTGGAATACTGACACTTTTATGACTCTTGATCATCCCGGCGTTTTCCAATTCCAACAACACACCCTTAGCAGAAACTTCAACAACTTTGGCAATGATGTAGCCGTCATCAAAAAGAAGCCGCATCCCTTTCTTCACATCGCCCAAAACTTCAGGAGGAGTCAGTGAAATGTACTTCTCATCCCCCACCACCTCTTTTTTCACGAGCAAGATCTTTTGCCTAGCTTTGACAGGCAAAGCGCCATTTTTGATCTCACCAAGGCGGATTTCAGGGCCCTTCGTGTCGACCATAATGGCGAGTGGCACTTTTTTCACGTCGCGCGCCTTCTTGAGGTTTTGAATGACTTTCCCGTGCTCCTCATGCGTGCCATGGCTAAAATTGATCCTGGCAACGTTCATCCCAGCGTCGATCAGCTCAACGATTTTATCATAGGAAGAGCTCGCAGGTCCCCCAGCGGGCCCTAGGGTACAGATAATTTTTGTCCGTGTCATGAAACTCATCATAAACCTATCCCAATAAATTTCTCAACGAGCCTTTCGGTTGCATCAACACTGCGGGGCTCCGCGGCGACCGCCATAGCACACAAGCCACTCTCTGTCAACGACTTAATCAGTAGTCCAAAGAAAATTCTACGTATAGATTTTAACCATATCTTTCTTTATACTACTTTGACCTTATGGTAACACCACTTCACAACGATTGTCTTTTGAGAATCTGCCAGTTTGCCGATCGACAAACGTTGGCAACACTCCGTCTTGTCTCGACATTGTTTGCCTATTCTGAAGCACTCAATGAGCGTCTTTTTGGCCTGGAACATCCCAATTTAAACCTCATCCAGCAGATTCAGGTCCCCTCCTGGAAAGAGCTACGCATTCAACGCATCTTAGCCGAGCGCAACTTCTTGAATGGTTTATTTCAGAAAGAGCAGATAGATATACCCCCGGAAGCAGAGGACTTAGAAACCAAGGCGCTTCAAGGGAGACCCTTTGTTGCTTATACTATAAATTGTACAGATTGTATAGAAGAGAACGGTCCGCCCACCTTCTTTCTCTACGACGTACAAAAGAAAAAAACGCTCGAGTTCCTCATCCCTCTCCCATTTAACCCTAACATGGACACTGGTTTCATCCTTGAAAAGTTGCATGGTGGCATTTATGTGGCGATCTGGTGCAACTATGATGATCAGTACATCTTTTTCTTGGTAAAAGTAGACGATGAAGGATTAACAGAAATTCAGCGATACACAACTCATCAAACATTGCCTTCATTTAAATGGATTTTTTGCAAAGAAACTAACGCCTTTCGCCTGGCCATGGCAACTGAAAATCGGCTGCAGATCTCGACAACGCCAACAGCCTGTATTACCAAATATTTTCATAGCGAGGTACGTATTGGCGGGCACTTTTGTTGGGGCGACCGCTCTCTGCTCATGCTTCATTTCCCGGGTATAGACCCACCTGAAGAACACAAAATCTCTGTTTATGATCTTGATACATTGGTGGAGTGTTTTACTTTAGATACGCCACATTTTTCTTTGGGAAGACCAGCCGAAGTACTGGTGCAAGGGCAGGAGCTTACCATTTTTCAATATTACAGTAACTTAGCCTATTTTTTTAAATTCTCATCTTCCATAGAAATGCCCCAAATTCTATCCTCCAATAGTTTTTTGGCTAACCCAGACTCGAGACTGACTTACCTCAATGGCAAAATGCGGTACATGACCGTTTTGGATTCACCCCCGACCTCCTGCAAAAGCCTCCGCTTGTCAACGCATCATTCATCGGAATTCGGCGGTTTTTTTGTATTTCCACATAATTCCACCCTAATCCCCTGCGAGTCACAAGGTCTTCCTACACTGCTTGCCGAGGAGGGCACTGAGTATAGAACCGAAGATAGTTTCGAAGATAGTATCGAACATAGAAGTAAAGTTTATGTTTTGAATTTTAATTTCACTCCCACCCCCGAAGAAGAACAGGCCAGCATGGCCTTAAAAATTGACGCTTTTATCTGCAGATACTGGAGACAGATCCGTTCGGCATTTGGCGATGTCGGCTTATTTGCTTTTTTCTTATGGAAAACTCGCCGAAAATTACCTTGATAGGCTTTTATGACGGTACAAAAAGTACAACTACTCCCCAGCGACTTGCTTTTGAGAATCTGCTACTCTGCCAATCTGCAAACCTTGGTAATACTCAGGCTTGTTTCGAAGCTGTTCGCTAATTCAGAAACGCTCCACGAGCGCCTTTTTGCGCTGGAGCATCCCAATTTAAACCTCACTCTGATTCGGAAAACTTCCTGGACAGAGCTGCGCATTCAACGCGCCCTTGCCGAGCGCAACTTGCTCGGAGCGGTATTTTGGAAAGAGCTGATCTTTACACTTCCTCCAGGAGCTCTCCATGCAAAAGCCTCGGTGCTTCAAGAAAGACCCTTTATCACTTATTGGACAATCCAGACAGATCCAACAAATCCATCTGTTTTCTCTCTTTATGACGTACAAAAGAAACAACTTCTCTCATTCCCTGTTCCATTCCACATGCCTCTCATGTCACGGGAATCTTATTCATCCCCCACTACAGAGCTTGAAGAGATCGAGGGTGGCATTTATGTGTCAATCGAGGGCTGCCTTGGCAATCAGCTCTGTTTTTTCTTGTTAAAAGCGAGCGACAGAGCATTAACAGAAATTCACCGTTACTTTTCTAATGAACCCTATTTTTCATCAAAATGGATTTTTTGCAAAGAAACTAACTCCTTTTGCCTTGCCCTGACAACTGAAAATCAGCTGAAGATTCTGCAGAGCTTGCCATCATCAACGGCCTGCAAGACCAAAAGTTTTAGTCAGCCTGTAAAGATTGCTGGACACTTTTTCTTAGACGACCACTCCCTGCTGATGCTTTATTTTTTTAATAGCACATCCGATCTAGTCGGTGGCAAAATCACTGTTTATGATTTCAATACATTAGAAAACTGCTTTGATTTAGAACTGCCATTTATATCCGACGATAACCAGGTTAAAGTACTGCTGCAAGACCAAAAGCTTCTCCTTTTTTCAGATAAATTTCATAAAGCCTGTGTCTATGAAATTCCATCCTTCCCACAAACAGCCGTTACATATAAATACTCTTGTGAATTTGATGCTGGTACATACCCGCTGCCGATTTACTTCAAAGGCAAAATGCATTACATCACAGATGGAGGTACGTCTCCGGACAAGCGAAACTGTAGGACTCTTGGCTTGGCAACCCTTAATTCATTTGAAAAAAGCGAGCTTTTTGTATTCCCATCTTTTACCCGCCTTACCCCTTATGAGTCACAAGGTCTTCCCGCTATGCTTGCCTTTGATTTTGATGGAAAACGGTTTTATGTTTTGAATTTCACCTCCACTACCGAAAAACAATGAGCGAAAGCTGCCTATATAACACTTGGATCAAGCAGAAAGGCCCTCCAATCAATGAGGGGATGCGTGTGCATCCCCTCAATGGGTTCCACTATTTTTGATGCAGTTCACATCCCATATGGGCAATGGGACCGTTTTCCGTGTTGTGGAACGCGGCGTTTAATTTCCCTGTGAAAAATTCTGAAAACTCTTTCCACCGTTTCCCGTCTAGACTGAATAAAAATGTCTCTCCATGGCATTTGACAAAGCAGGTTTTGAGGATTTTCATGCTCGAATGGCCCGCTGATTCTAAGCCTAAAAACTCTCCCTGCAAAGAGAAAGTCAAAGGCATAACCGTCCCGGCTGGGCATTTCACGACAACATCAGGTAGCTTCCCTTGAATAAAGCTTTCAACATTTTCATCGGTAAGATCGTATAAATTCACAACTTGCTCTGCTACGCACATTGCAGTTGCTAAGATTCCCATCAGCACCATTTTCTTCATCATAGAGGCTCCTTTACTACACTTGTAGTATTTACGGTTAAAAAAGGCATTAAAAAATCCAAAACTGTCCAAAAAAAAGCAAAGTCAAAAGGCTAAAGGCAAAAAAGGCTTGGAGCATCCTCACTCCAAAAGCGCGTTGCTTTGCAGGATTGACAAGAGCTTTCACTCTCAAGAGCAATTGTCCCTTCTCCACAAAAAACATCAGCGGCAGACACGGAGAGTTCTTTTGGGCTCCGCGGGCTGCCTTTGCAATCGCACTGGCTAAATCGATGGGCAAGAGATTAAATTTAGAGATTTTTGCATCACAGGCAAGCTCTTGGGAAAGCGCTAAGCGCGACAGCCATTTTTTTGTCGGGATCCACCAAAAGAAAGTCGCCAGCATATGCTGCGCTGATCGTAAGGCAGAATCTTTCCAGCGGAGATGATCGAGCTCATGAACAACGATCGCTTCAAACTCGCTTTGAGAAAGGTTTTTTATCAATTTTTCAGGGAAAATAATCGTGTGATGAAAGGCACAAGGCACCTCAACTTCGATTGAAGTGAAAATTTTGGTGTTTTTCATAGCCTTTTGAATCAAGGCTGAGACGGGTCGCAAACAGGGTGACACTTTAGTGAGGAGCTCCTTCACACCTTTTCTGGCCCTGAGAGCTTGCAAAAGCCGGAGAATTGAAACAGAAAAGACGAGAAGAACGGTGATTTTGATCCATAAAGGATCGACCGAAAGAGCGATCAGATCGGCGACCGTGAATGTTTTTCCTCCCTCTACTGAGAAATAAATCCCGGAATTTAGAGAGAGGGTCGCGGTGATGGCACGTGTCCCCGGCGCGCAGAGTAACGGGTTGATCTCAGAACTGAGCGCCCATCTGGAAGAGTTGTAGAGAAAAAAATCGAAGGCAACTTTAAAAAGAGGAAGGCTCAAACAGAGGGACACCATTCTTGGCTGCTGAATTCTAAAGACCCACAATAAAAATTTCACCAGCAGCGCGATCGTCGCAAATGCAAGCGCGCTATTAATCAAAATATTAAAGGCATAAATCCAGAAGAGGTTCATTTTTTGCTCTTTTTTGCTTCCTGAATCTGTTTTTCCATCTCGGTAAGTTCTTCTTCGGTGATGTCATTAGATTCTAGAAGATAGCTAATCATCGAAGCCGATCTTCCTCCAAAAATTTTCTGCTTTAACCTTTCTAGAAGATGGGATGGAGCAGGTTTTTTTGAGGGGTTCATAAAATAATGATACTGCAGTCCGATCCGCTCGCGCTGCAATTCTTTTTTTTCAACGAGGCGGGACATGACCGTCATGAGCGTGGTGTACTTGTCGCCGCCGCCCATTAGTATTAAAACATCTTTCACAGTGAGCTGCTCGTGCGTTTTAAACAGCGCCAGGATCGCAAGCTCAAGTTCTCCAAATAGTCGTTTTTTTGTCATAGCACCGAAGATTACTACGATCGTAGTATTTTAGTCAAATATTCAGGGATCAGATATAGTTGCCGTCTATGAAAATCATTTTGAAAAAGGTACGGGTCCACAATCTTAAAAATGTCGATCTGGAGCTTGATCCCAATCAATTCATTGTCTTTTCCGGAGTCTCAGGGTCGGGAAAATCTTCGCTGGCCTTCGATACGATTTACGTTGAAGGGCAGCGGCGGTATGTCGAATCGCTCTCTGCCTATGCGAGAAGACAACTCGGCGACTTTCCAAAACCCGAGGCAGAGCTGATCTCCGGCATCTCGCCGACGGTTGCGATCGAGCAAAAAACAGCAGGCCGCAATCCCCGATCGACAGTGGGAACGATGACAGGCATCTACGATTTTTTACGTGTCCTTTTTGCTAGGACAGCCGTCGCCCACTGCCCTGTCAGCGGGGAAGTCGTCGCTCCGCAAAGCACTTTGCAGATCATGGAAACGATACAGGCGCTTCCCAAGGGAACCCGCCTGCTCATCTTGAGCCCGTTTGCCAAAGCAAAAAAGGGAGAGTTCAAAGACGATTTTGCCGAACTCTTGCGTCGCGGCTTTACTCGGATTCGGTTAGATGGCGCTGTCATTGAACTCACTGAAGAGATCCGCATCGACAAACAAAAACCTCACGATATCGACCTAGTGATTGACAGAATCGCCCTTCCCGACAACGACCGGATCAAAGAAGCGGTAACACAGGCCCTGGACCTTGGCAAAGGGGTCATGAGCATCTTGAACCCCGAGACAAAAGAAGAGACGCTATTTTCGCAGCATGCCTACGCATTCAAGTCAGGACTCTCCTATCCCCCATTAGAGCCGCACGACTTTTCGTTTAACCATCCGTTGGGGATGTGCCCTTCATGTCAGGGTCTTGGCGTGACCCGCACGTTTAATCTCGATTTGATCATTCAACCAGACCTGAGTATCGCCGATGATTGCTGCTCAGTCGCTCCCTCCTATACCACGGTCCGGTATGGCAACATCTACAACAATCTCGCAAGACTCATCAAATTCGACATCAAGACGCCATGGAAAAAACTTTCCGAAGAGGCAAAATACGTTTTTCTCTACGGCCTTCCGGACAAATGGGTCCGGATGAATTTTGTCCATCCGCACAAAAAATCCCGCTGGATGGAGTATATCAAATGGCGCGGCGTGCTGAGCGAAGCTTTAGATCGGTATCAAGCGGCAACCAGCGAAGTCTACCGTGAGAACATGCATGAGCTGATGGAAGAGTCGCTGTGCCCTGCCTGCAAAGGGAGCCGGATCAAGCCATACGCTTCAGCTGCCAAGCTCAAAGGGAAAACACTGAGCGAGATCACTGCGATGCCGATCGATGAAGCGGCAGATTTTTTCAAAGGTGTGATCCGCACCAAAATTTCCGAGGAACTCCTCAAAGAAATCGTCGAAAGGCTCCGCTTTTTGCTCGGTGTCGGCTTAAGCTACATCACCCTTGAACGGTCTTCTCCGACGCTTTCTGGTGGAGAATCGCAACGTGTCAGACTTGCTTCGCAAATCGGCTCAGGGCTCGTCAGCACAACGTATGTCCTCGATGAACCCTCCATTGGGCTTCATCCGATTGACAACGCCAAATTGCTCCACACGCTTAAAACCCTGCGGGATAAAGGCAACACGGTGATCGTCGTCGAACACGACGCCGAAACACTCTTTGGCGCCGATTGGATTGTCGATATCGGCCCTTTGGCAGGAGAAAAGGGAGGAGAAATCCTCTATTCCGGCCCTGTGAAAGGGCTTTTAACCTGCGAAAACTCGATGACGGGCGCCTATCTTTCAGGCAAACTCAAAATCGCCGTTCCCCAGCAGCGACGCAAACCCTCCAAAAACAAAATTTCAGTCAAAAAAGCAGCGCATCACAATCTCCAAAAAATCGACGTCGATTTTCCGCTGGGACTCTTTATCGCAGTGACCGGTGTTTCCGGGTCAGGAAAATCATCGCTCATTTCAGATCTCTTATATCCTGCGCTGTCGAACCACTTGCACAAATCGCGGCTCTCCGTTGGCAAACATCAGAAAATCGAGGGACTCGAGCACGTCGATAAGGTCATCGCGATTGACCAAACTCCGATTGGAAGAACACCCCGCTCCAATCCTTCCACGTACATCAAACTCTTTGATGATATCCGCGATCTCTTCAGCCAGCTTCCAGAAAGTATTGCGAGCGGCTTTAAGCCGGGAAGATTCAGTTTCAACGTGAAAGAAGGGTCATGCCCCCACTGCAGCGGCATGGGGATGATCAAGATCGACATGGACTTCCTTGAAGACGAATGGGTCACCTGCACCCATTGCAAAGGGAAACGGTTTGATGAAAAAACGCTCTTCGTACTCTACAAAGGGAAAAGCATCCATGATGTGCTGGAGATGAGCGTTGTGGAAGCTACCGAGTTTTTCTCGGCCATGCCGCATATCAAAGTTAAACTCGAAACACTCCTGCGTGTTGGACTCGATTATCTCCGTTTGGGCCAACCGTCGCCGACGCTTTCGGGCGGCGAAGCCCAGCGGATTAAGCTGGCCAAAGAACTCTCCCGCCCTTCGACGGGGAAAACGTTCTATATCCTCGATGAGCCAACCACAGGACTCCATTTCCACGACATTGGCAAACTCATTGAAATTTTACAATCGCTCGTCAGCCGCGGCAACACCGTGCTGGTGATCGAGCATAACATGGACCTTGTCAAAACGACCGACTGGATCATTGAACTTGGCCCTGAAGGAGGCCCCGGCGGAGGGAAACTGATCGCAGAAGGCCCTCCGGAAAAAATCGCACAAGGAAAAACAGCAACTGCTCTTGCTCTCAATGAAGAGTTTGAGATGCAGGCTGCTAGCAAAACGGCTGTCAAACCTCTTGAATACATTATCGTCGAAGGCGCCGCACAAAATAACCTCAAAGAGGTCACCGTCCAAATTCCGCGCGGCAAAATCACGCTTTGCACAGGCCCTTCAGGATCCGGAAAAAGCTCTTTTGCCTTTGAAACAATCTATGCCGAGGGACAGCGGCGGTATGTCGATTCGATGTCGCCGTTTGCACGGCAATTCATCAAGCAGATGTCTAAACCCAAGGTCGAACACATCGACGGTCTTTCTCCTGCGATTGCTATCGAGCAAAAAAGCCATGCTGGCAATCCCCGCAGCACCGTCGGCACCATGACTGAAGCCTACGATTTTATCCGGATCTTCTATGCTTATCTCGGCACTGCGTATTCTCCGGATACCGGAGCGAAAATCGTCGCCATCAGCAAAGAGTATGTCGTTGAAAAACTGCTCGAGCTGCCAGAAAAAACCCGCCTCCAAATCCTCTCTCCATTGCAGCTCAAAAAAGAGACCTTTGAACAACTGAAAGCACGGCTTCAAAAACAAGGGTATCTCCGGATCCGCCTCAATGGGACTTACTATGAACTGGATGAAAATATCCCTTTTGATCACAACCGAAAAAATGGTCTCTTTCTCGTGGTCGACAGATGTATCGTCTCGCCAGATAGCCGCAAACGTCTATTAGAAGCGATCGAACACGCCGCGTCTCAATCGGGCGGCAGCCTTTATGTCGATGCAGCAGGAAAAGATCTCTTCTTTAACCTGGCTTTTGCAGATCCGACGACAGGAAAATCTTACCCTTCGATCACTCCCCACACCTTTTCCTTCAATACGGAACAAGGGATGTGCCCCGATTGCTTAGGGCTGGGATTCCAATATGGGATCGATCTGCTCCGCAATCGCGACCTTGCGGCCCTTTCTATCACAGGGTTGATGCGGGCTCTTTGGCAAGACACCTCAACTCCAGAAGCGATCCGTTTTGTTCAAGCGATGCTCGATCACTACGATATCGATCCGTACGAGTCGCTGAAAAATCTGCCGCCCGACCATTTGCAGCTTTTCTTGCAAGGGCCCCTCCATTGGAAAGGCTTTCAATGGCTCGGACTCAATCACGTGCTTGGAAAAGCTGCGAAAATCCGCTCAGATCTCCGGGATTATCTCTCCCCGCTTCTGACCCAAACGACCTGCCTCTCCTGCCAAGGCTCGCGGCTGAATAGTTTGGCCCGCCATGTCAAAATCGAAAACGTCTCTGTTGCCGATTTTTGCAAACTACCGATCTATGAAGCGGTCGCGTTTTTGGACACCCTTTCTGTTCCTCCCTTCCTCGAAGAGACCCATAGGCAGCTCCATCATCGGCTCCACTTTTTAAAGGCCATCGGGTTAGGGTATCTCGCTCTGGATAGAAGCGCTCCCACACTCAGCGGCGGAGAAACCCAGCGGATCCGCCTGAGCCGGCAGCTCGGCAGCGGCCTCACTGGCTGCCTCTATGTCCTAGATGAACCGACCATCGGCCTCCATCCCCTTGATAACGAGCTCCTGAACCAAGCCCTCCTGAAACTCCGGGATATGAACAACACCCTCTTGCTTGTCGAACACGATCCTCTCACTATCAGCATCGCCGACTACATTTTAGACTTTGGACCCAAGGCCGGGAAAGAAGGCGGCAAGATCACCGCACAAGGAACGCTCCCCGAGATCTTGAAAAATCGTGAGTCGCTCACGGGCGCCTACTTAAGCGGAAGAAAAGAAGTCCCCATCCCGAAAACCCGCAGAAGGGCAAAGGCCTTTTTCACTTTAAAACACTGCCAGCTCCACAACTTGAAAAATTTCGATATCAACATCCCCTTAGCGCTTTTTTCTTGCATCACCGGAGTCTCCGGCAGTGGAAAATCGACCCTACTCCATGACATTCTCAAACCTACCATCGAGAAAAACATCGATGCAACTCCCTTCAACAAGTTGATTGTCCTCGATCAAAACCCTCTTGGCCAAACCAACCGGTCGGATGTATCGACATATGTCGACCTCTTGTCGCCGTTAAGACAGCTTTATGCCTCTGTTCCTGAAGCAAAAGCCAAGGGGCTACAGGCCAAACATTTCAGCTTTAACCACCGCCGGGGCATGTGCCCCTCCTGCTACGGCATCGGCACGAAGTCGATCCAGCTCCAGTTCCTCCCAGCCGTCAAAATGCTGTGCGAAGCGTGTCAGGGTTACCGACTCAATCCCTTAAGTTTAAGCATTTATTTTAAAGGAAAACACCTAGGCCAGATCCTCCAAATGACCGTCAAAGAGGCAAGAGAGTTCCTGGATGCCTTCCCTAAAATCGTCAAAATCCTCGACACCCTCATTGCAGTAGGTTTAGACTATCTCCAATTAGGTCAAGAGATCGCTACCCTCTCGGGAGGCGAACAACAGCGGATTAGACTTTCTAGGGAACTTGCTAAGCGGTCGACCGGCAAGACTCTCTATCTCTTTGATGAGCCGACCATCGGCCTCCATAGCGATGATATTGTCAAACTGCTGGCCATTTTTCATGAGCTGGTCAACCGGGGCAATACCCTGGTCCTCATCGAGCATAATTTAGAAGTGATTTCAAACTCCGACATGATCTTCGACTTAGGACCCGGAGCGGGCAATCAGGGGGGTTACCTGGTCGCCCAGGGCACCCCCGAAGAGCTTATCAAAAATCAACACTCCGTCACTGGAAAATTTCTATTTAATGTGAAGGGATAAAATCTTTGATATCTCCACCATACTGTGCTTCGGCAAATTTTCTGCTTTTGATAAGCATGACGATCTTTTCTAAGTTATTGATAAAAACTCTCTCCCACACTTCGTAGCTGCTGAATTGTGCTCTCGGTGGGGGAAGAGCAGCCTGAAGATATCGGAACTCTTCGCTGTCTGCTGGGCAGGTAATTCGTATATCGAAGTTCACTTCTTTCATATTAATTTGACTTCCGTTGACATAAGAAGCAACTAAGACGCAAGCCAGTAGGGCAGTTTTCGCAATCATATTCATAAAATTTCTCCAATTGAATTAAAAAACACGCCGCCAACTGTACTATTCCTGAAAATATTTCTCAACATTTCACTAAAATTCCGCTTATGAGTATGCTTCTTTTTATGAAAAATCTTCTGTTTTTGATCGCAGCCTTCGTGTCTTTATTCGTCTCTTGCAGTAAAATGGACCCCAAAATGAGCCATAAAGAGCAAAACTTGAGAGTTACCATCAGGATAGAGCCAATCTCGTTGGATCCCCGCAAAGGCAATGATATGATCGCATCTCAGCTCCATTTCATGCTTTTTGAAGGACTTTTAAAACTTAACGCCGATCTCACGCTTTCTCCTGCCCAAGCAAAATCATACGATGTCTCTGCAGATCATAAGATCTATACGTTTCACTTAGGAGACACAACCTGGTCGGATGGGACTCCTGTAACGGCCTATGACTTTGAAAAGAGCTGGAAAAGCATCCTCAATCCCGTGTTTCCATGTCCGGATGCCTTTCTTTTATATCCAATCAAGAATGCACGGCGCGCCAAACAAGGAGAAGTAGCCCTCTACCAAGTCGGCATCACCTCAAAAGACGCAAAAACACTCGTTGTGGAGCTTGAATATCCTGCTCCCTTCTTTTTGCAAACCGTAGCTTCTTCTGTCCTTCTGCCGGTCAATTTTCAACTCGATTCTAAAAACCCTGATTGGGCCGACTCTGCGAAAAACTTTATCAGCAATGGCCCTTTTACACTCAAAGAATGGAAGTTTAATCAAGAGCTCGTCCTGGAAAAAAACAACCTTTATCGCGAAGCAAAAGAGGTTCATCTGGACCATCTGATCTTTGAAATCATGAACAACGAATCGACGATTCTCTATCTCTATTCGAGCGGCCATTTAGACATTGTCGGTTATCCTATCTCGTTTATTCCGTCGATGATCCATCAAGATAAAGAGAAAAAGAAACAGCTGCAGTTCTTCCCAGTGGCGACAACCAAGTTTCTAGCATTTAACACCTCTGGCTTCCCGTTTGACAATGCCAATATCCGCCGCGCCTTTTCCTATGCGATCAACCGGAAGGCCATCATCGAGCACATCACTCAGCTCGATCAAAAAGAAGCGCTCACGATCATTCCTCCAGCCCTTCTACCTAATCAACATGATCTCTTCAATGATGCCGATGATAAAAAGGCACAAGACTATCTGAGAAAAGGACTTCAAGAGCTGAAGATGGAACCTAAAGATTTGAGCGGCTTTACATTTATGTATGTATCCAATCCCGTCAACCAATCGATCGCCCAAGAGTTGCAGAACGTATGGTCTAAAGTCCTTGGGGTCGAAGTAAACATCGAAAATGTCGAGTTTAAACAGCTCCATGAAAGATCCAAAAGAGGAGAATTCGGCATCGGCCTATTTGCCTGGGTTCCAGATTATAGCGACCCCATGAATATCCTCGAAAGATTCCAAGACAAGACCAGCCATCGGAATTACTCGAAATGGCACCATGAACCCTACAATAAGATCCTCAGCCAAGCAATCCAAACGGCTTCACCCCAAGAATATCATCAGAAAATCAAAGAAGCCGAAAAGCTCTTAATCGATGAGATGCCGATTTCCTGCCTCTACCATGACAACTATGTCTTCTTGATCCAGCCCCATGTGAAAGGCTTTGCGATCTCACCCTTAGGACATATCTATTTTGATAAAATCTCGATCCAGGGTAAGTGACTGTCCCCATAATTTTACTATAGTCCTTGCTAAATTAATCGATTTAAAGCGAAAATTGTCGAAGAGATTATTGAGAAGTTTATTAGGATAGGTTCGACTTTTGACAACAGCAGTAAAAAAAATCACGAGTGACTATTATGCAGAATACAAAAGAACTGCAAAAACCAAAGTATTAATCCCCGACAGGCTTCATTTGCATGAGAATACAACCTTAACGGGGAACTCCCAACTTTTAGAGGGAAAAAAAGCGATCATCGAAACTCTTGAGAAATTCTTCTCATTGGTCAGTGACGTGAATATTCATCATCAATATTTTGACCATGAATCGTCCTGTACAATTCTGGATGTGATTACAATCATTCCAGAAATTATGATAAAAACGATAATTAGATTGGTCGTTGTTGATGAAGGCGTTAGCGAAATCACTGTTTATTACGACACCCTTACATGGCGAAATTTAATACATAAACTGCAAAATCAGAATTCTGCAGTAGACTACTTTCAGAGACGGTTGTCAAATCAGACAACTATTTCTTGAAATATGGATCGAAGTGGAAGCCTAAAGGCTGGTCGTCACGGGTCGCAGCAAAGGCTTCTTTAGGAGATCGTTTGTGATCAAACTCTCGATGAGGGTTCATGAACATCTGCACAACTTCAGGGGTCACACGGGCACGGGCTTCTTGATGTTCTTTAAGCACTGCCCAAATCACTTCGATGGCTTTCTTTTTGACTTCCGAAGTCATCAGCCTTCCAGCCCGATATTCGATGGCAATATGCTCTAATTCTTTATCGTCATTGAGGAAGTAAAGCAAGTAGTGATAAGCAACATCGACAGTCAGATTTGCTCCCTTGTCGATGTGCTCTTGCTTCGTCATGCCGCCGCCGGAAAACGCTTTTTCTCGGATCTTTTTCGAAAGAGTCTCTTGCGAATCGCTCATAAAAATCACTTCTCTCTCTCCTGTCGAGCTTGCTTTGTCTTGTGCATGTTCGAGGCTAGGGAGGAAACGAGAATGAATCGTCGCCGGTTTGAGATATCCCAGCTTATGAGCAATCTCTCTCGTCATCCGAAAATACGGATATTGGTCGATTGCCATGGGGACGAGGCAAAAAACGTGTCGGTCATTGAAAATGTTTGCAAACGAAGTGCTGAAAGCTGGCGCTGCCTGGATGGCCGGCCAGCTAATCTGACCGATGGAGTTGTTCAAATCGAGTCCAAAGATTCCATGGACCATATTGCCCGAAGTATGCTTCATCACTTTGACAATATTGCGGTAAAATGATCCCCCCACTGTCTCTAAATCAGAAAAAATCCAGGTTTTTTTTGGGTTGAAGCCGCACGCGATGATGTCTTTGGCATTCTCCTTGCCAAGCCGATGAGCCTCTTCGAGGGGAAGATTGTCTTTAAAATAATACTTTTCATCATCAGTCAGCTGGATCACTGCAATCGCATTTAAGGCGTCCTGGAGGTACTTGGTGAACATAAACGGCACCATATGTCCCAGGTGCAACGATTCAGAACTTGGGCCCCTTCCGGTATATAAATAAATTTCTTCACCCTTCTCATAGGCAGTAAGGACGAGATCGAGGTCCTTGTGCGAGAAGAAGATCCCTCTGCGGAGCCATGGGTGGGCTTTGGTCTTAGTTGCCTGTTCAAACCGCTTCACTAAAGCGGTATCGATCGGCTGGCAGCCGAATTGCTTGATCAGCATCATGTAATCAATGCCAGTCGTCGATGTCACTTCCCAAGGCGTGATCCTTGTATCATCTTTCATAGTGGCAATATCTTGCCGGATCTGTATATTTCTTACAATGCTAGGCAATTATAAACTCATTAAGAGTCTGGGAAAGGGCGGGATGGGCGAGGTCTTCCTGGCCTATGACAACGCCTGCAAGCGGCAAGTCGCCTTAAAGCGAATCCGGAACGATCTGCAAAAGTATAAATCGATCCAGAGTCGTTTCTTACGGGAAGCTCATATTGCGGCTCAACTCACACACCCGACTATTGTGCCCATTTTTTCGATCTATGAGCAAAGCGATGCTGTCTACTACACCATGCCGTATGTCGAAGGAGAGACTCTTAAGCAGATTTTAAAGCCTTCGAAGCCTAACGATCAAAAAACAGCGATCTCCTCACTCATGCGAATTTTTTTAAATATCTGCCATGGGATCGCCTACTGCCACTCGAAACGGATTTTACACCGCGATATCAAACCGGAAAACATCATGGTCGGGAAATTCGGAGAAGTCCTTATTCTCGATTGGGGCCTTGCTGACTATATCGACCAACCAGAAATCGAAGCGGACAATGAAGAGATCCCTCGCTCTCCTCAGTCGACACATCTCACAAGACCCGGCAAAGTCGTCGGCACGCTTGCCTTTTTAGCTCCCGAACGGGCACTCACAGAAACCGCCTCAGAACAGACCGATCTCTATGCACTCGGTGTCATTCTCTATCAAATTTTAACGCTCAAACTGCCCTTTAAACGGATCGATCTCGAGACATTTCAAAAAATGTGGTCGTATGAAGAACTGATGGATCCGATCGAAGCGGCTCCTTACAGGGATATTCCACACGCCTTAAATCAAATTGTCAAAAAATGTCTCCAGCCGATGAAAGAGCTACGGTACAAAACAGTCGCCGACCTCATCGCTGACTTAGAAGGTTTCATGGAAGGGCGTCCCGAATGGATCCCTGTCCAAGAGCTCAAACTCGATCAAAAAGACGACTGGGAATTCCAAGAAAACATCTTGCTTGCCAAACATATTGCAATCACCCGTTCAACCGAAGTGATGGAATGGGTCAACCTCATGATCTCAAAAGCGTCCTTTGCGGGGAATACCAAAATCGAAGCGTTCATCCGCCTGGGCAAATCCAGCAGCGGCATTGGACTTCTCCTCAATATTCCCGAAGCCGGAGAAAGGCAAGACCTCATGGACGGCTACTCTGTTTGGATCGGTTCTAAAGACCATCCCGGCTGCAAATTATTCCGCTGCAACATCGAAGTGATGCAAGCCGAAAGCGTCTTTCTCCTTCCCGAAATCTGGCATTTGGTCCGGATTGAAAAAACCGACAGCCATCTGCGCGTTTATATCGATGATCAACTTCGGTGCCACTATATTAGTCATACGCCTCTCGCGGGGACGCACATTGGGCTGCTCTTGCGCGATGCTGATTTAGAGCTCTCGCATTTAAAAGTCTTTATCGGAAGTCAAAATATCACTGTCAGCTGCTTGGCCATTCCCGATGCGTTTTTAGCCAGCAAAGATTATGCAAAAGCCCTCATGGAGTATCGCCGCATTGCGACTTCCTTCCCGGGTCGCACCGAAGGGCGCGAAGCACTCTTCCGCGCCGGCGTCACTCTGCTAGAAGCGGGACTATCAAGTGAAAAGCCTCGCGCCCGCGCTCAGTTGCTCAGTGCAGCGCTTGAAGAATTTGGGAAACTCCGCAGCACAGCTGGCGCTCCTCTCGAATATCTGGGGAAATCGCTGGTATATAAAGCACTGGAAGAGATCGAAGAAGAGGCCAAGTGTTTAGAGCTTGCTATCCGGAAATACCCGAACCACCCTCTCCTTCCCCGCCTTGTCGAGCACGTCATCTTCCGGCTCCATGAATCGTCTTCGCATGACCGTCTGGCCGCTTACCATTTTGCACTTTTGACTCTGCGGCATCTTCCGCACATCTACGCTCTTCCCGACCATCAAAATTTAATCCATTCCATGCGGGAAAATTGGGAAACCCTTCCGTATTTCAACCGCGCTGCGGTTGCCGTCCAGCTTGCGTTCTTTTTAGGACGGCCCATTCCACTCTTGGAAATCATCGAAACAGGCCCGGATGTCGAAGATGCTTTTTATGCCCTCCTAAACCTCGGCTGTTTTACCATGATCAAAGAAAATCCCCGCCTTGCCGAGATACCCTCCATCCAATTGGCGCTCTTGGCTCATGAAAAGGGATTTAAATCTGCTCTTAAAACGGAAGATCCACGACTGCTTCATTATCTTTGCCAGACCGGCTTAGATACCGGCCGTGCCAAAGAGATCCTTCCCTATGTCAAAGACGAGGTTCAGAAAATTTGGGCGCTGTTGCTGACAAATCAAACCAAAGAAGTCGGGGCTCTCTTTGAAAAATATCCGCTTGAGCAACTCTCTTCTGAAAACTCTCCCCTCTTTACTCCTTATGGCTGCTACCTTCTTGCGACAGAAAATGACGCTATTGCTAGAAATCACTTCAACGGTGTTTTAGACATGCCGTATCCACGTTCATCTTCACTCCTTGGACTTTACTTGACAGGGAAAATCGATCTAAAAAGCGGGTGGATCAAACATGCGCTTCTTTGGGAAAAAATGCAGCTCTATCGACAATTGATGCTTTTTTATCACTGTGCTGGTAAACCAAAAGAAGAAGAAAAGTATCTTAAAGAGCTAAAGAAACTCAAAAATGCATCAGAAAATCGTTGACGTCCTCATTGTCGGCGCAGGGCCCACAGGCCTCACGCTTGCGTGCGAACTCAGACGCCGAGGCGTTGAAGTGAAGCTCATCGATCAGATGCACGAGCGCACGACGCAATCCCGCGCCTTAGGATTGCAAGCCAGATCGTTGGAAGTGTTTGAAAAACTCGGTGTCCTCGATCAAATCCTCGACCGCGGACTGCCCGTCGATACCGTTCAACTTTATGAAAATGGAAGACAGATTGGGATGACCAGTTTGTCGATCCTGTCGATCGCCTATCCGTTTGTTTTGATCATCCCGCAAGCCGACACCGAAGAGGTGTTAAACCGCCGCCTTGAGCAACTGGGCGGCCGCATCGAACGGAGTTTAACGCTCGTTTCCTTGCGCGGCAATCAGGCGACTATTTCCAACGCTTCCGGACAGAACGAAGTCATCACAGCCACATGGATCGTCGGATGCGATGGCGCTCATAGCGCTGTCCGTCGTGCACTCCATATTCCCTTCCGAGGGATTAAATTCGCCGAAAATTTTGCTCTCGCCGATGTCGTTATTGAAAATTGCCAGATTTCCCGGCATGAGATCCACGGCTATATGAGCCCAGCAGGTGTTCTTGGCGTCATGGCCCTACCGAAAAAAAACCACTATCGTCTCATTACCACCTTTCATGACGATACTTCGACGACAGACCTAAAAATCCCCTTCTTAGAAAAAGTGATCAAAGAGCGTGCGAATGTCTCCCTCTCGATCCAAAATATTGTATGGGCCTCCATGTTCACCATTCATCGAAGAATCGTTCCACGCATGTCCCAAGGCTTCGTATTCCTCTGCGGCGATGCCGCTCACATCCACAGCCCCGCCGGCGGACAAGGGCTCAATATCGGAATCCAAGATGCGTTTAATTTAGCTTGGAAACTGGCATTAGTCCACCAGCGGAGGGCCAGCCCAGAACTTTTAGAGACGTATCAAGAAGAGCGGCATCCTGTTGCACAAAAGACTTTATGGGGAACGACCTTTGCGACATTTTTCATTTCGACGCCTTACCGTCTCCTCAGGCATGTTTTTTTCAAAGCGTTTGCCGCTTTGTTCAAATGGAATTTCTTCCGCAAGCAGTTCTCCGCCACTCTTGCAGAAGTTCGCACACATTACAAATACAGCCGGCTCTCGTGGCAATCGGTCAGAGATGTCCTTTGGAAAGGACCGAAGCCCGGCACACGGGCTCCGCTCTTAGAAAGCGCAGAAGAGACCCGCTTTATCATCCTCGTCTTCGGCGCCCCCGAGTATAACCCTGAACTTCCCAACGAATGCGTCATCCGGCACTGCCCCCTTGATAGCGTGATGGCGCTTCCCTATCACGCCCTCAAACCGTGCCTCTATATCATCCGTCCTGATGGATATATTGCCTCTCGAAGCAGACGTTTGCCCACGGACCTCAAAAAAGTGATCCACGACAATTTATTTCTCTTTTAGTTAGAATGCAGCATCTTACGTATCGTCATCCAATGAGATCAATCCAATTGCATCTTTGGGTTCAAGCGTTAAAATGGATTTCGATGTTTTCAGACGCTTTTTAACATTTTTAATGGGTTCTGCGGCAGGAATATTTTCAGGCAGAGCAACGCCAATTTTAACAATGGCAGCTCGAACTTCTTTTCCAACCGCCTCATGAACTTCCATGGCATCTCTTTGATTTTTGATTTTTTCTAATTTAAGCTTTTCACGTGTATGAGTCATTCGAAATTGATTTGCTGAAAGCTCTGTTGTATTCATTCGGTCCATCAGCTGCTCTTTGGGATGAATGCCTTTTCGAGCCTTAATGGCATCGACACCCAATCCCCCATAAAGACCCTTGTATCCCGCATCATGAAACACACCGAACATTTTATCCTGTACGCCTGCATCTCGTGCAGCTCCAGACAATGCTTTGAATTCGATAGATACCTGCTGACGCACTCCAACCGCTCTCGATCAGCAACCTCAGCATCTGAAAGTTCTTGTCGTCTAGTCTGGATAGCGAAATACTTTTGTGCCTGTGCTATTTCCGGCTTCCTGGGGTCTCCGTTTTGTGCTATCAGATAACAGGCAAAACGCGAGAGATGGTAATCTTCCACCATCTGAACAGAACCTTTACCACCAGGGATCGGTTTGCGGGCGCCCGCAAAGTGATGGTTTGGGTCGTAGCCTGATTGTTTACAAGATTCTATGGCTTTTTTAACTGAGTTTTCAAAATATCGCCATTGAGAATATCCCAAACAAGGTTGAAGGTCTCGCGCGCACCAATACTCCACCCCATGCTTGTTGAGTTTTTTGAGAGACTCGAAAGATAAGCTAGAAAGAGCAACTTCTGTGTTCGTAGAATCTTGCATAATAGGCTCCTGAAAAAAATTCTTAAACTAGAATAGCTGAAGCTTAAAATAATCATCAAAGGCATTTCTTGAGGCCTGTCACTTCAACATCATCTCTGAGGGATGTAGTCAGAACGCCCTCGCAAAGCGAGGGGCTTGAATGTCTGTGAGCAGCCCCAAGGACTGCCAGTTAGTTAATGCTTTCCTAGTTTGTGATTTTAGCTAACTTATTCCCCAATCCTGCGCATCCTGCCGCTTGCGATCCTGCGTATCCTGTCGCAGCTGTACAACCATGACAGGATGCGCAGGATGAGAGTGCATTTTTGATGTGGACTTTACTTTTCTACTAAATCTCCAGGCCAAGCCTTGGGAGTCCACTGGTCAAACCAGTGGTTTACCTGTAATAAATTAAAAATGTTAGCCTGAGCAAAAAGTGAGCCAGGGCGCTAAAGTGCAAGGCACCCCGATGCAGGCAACCCCACAGTAGGTTGTCGAAGCAGGATAACACAGCAAATAGATGCCCACAGCTCTCTTTTGTTATCTTTTGTTAACTAACACTTTTAATTACATACTACCCGCGCTAAAATCTTTACCTGAGATCGATTTTCCTATAAGCTTTTTCACAAAAAAATGAGGGGTTTTGTGCTAAGTCCTACCCAGCAGTCATGTGCACTTGTTGCCACCGGTACAGCTCTTGCTCTGGCCGGAGGTTGCCTCTGTGGCTACTTGATAAGCAAGATTGAAAACTCAAGAGATTCCAAGGATAAGAAAGAGCTTAATGTCGCATTATTAATTACGTTAGCAGGGGTATGCATTGGCATTGCAGTTTCCATACTCCCTTATCACGAGCAGATTTGGCGTTTTGCCTGTTTATGCGATTCTACAGCTCCAGGAGCAAAAAAGCATCTCATTATCTACTTAAATAAGTTCCACCGTTCATTGGGTTCCCGCACTGTTTATGCTATGAGCAAAGATTTGTTCGACAAATATGTAACCAATTATCAATTTTACGGTCGTTGTTCAGCCGGTTTCGGTACTGTTGCTGGCATCGTATCTGGTCTAGTTGGAATGTCCTATTATAATTCAAAAAAGAAAGAGTAGTCTAACGGATCTGATAGAAAGCAACCGTAAAAAAGAAGTAAAGTGGTGTTATTAACCCTCGCTTCGCCCATGCAGCCTAAAACTTTTAATTACACCCCCATCTCTTAGAGACTTTTTGACTTTCCTCTTCCCTCTTGGTATCATGAATGCCTATGGAAGAATTCCCCAAGGCCTACAACCCTCAAGATGTCGAAGAGAAATGGTACAGCTATTGGGAGAAAAACGGCTTTTTCAAAGCCGATAGCAAAACATCAAAAAAATCTTATACGATTGTCATCCCTCCCCCGAACGTCACCGGCGTGCTCCACATGGGCCACGCCTTGGTCGATACCCTTCAAGATATTTTGATCCGCTGGAAGAGAATGTGCGGGTATGAGACCCTCTGGGTCCCTGGCACAGACCACGCCGGGATTGCGACCCAGACCGTTGTTGAACGAAATCTCATGAAAACGCTGAGCAAACGACGCAGCGACTTTTCCCGCGAGGAGTTCTTAGAGCATGTCTGGAAATGGAAAAATGAAAGCGAGCAGCTCATCCTCAATCAAATCAAAAAAGTTGGATGTTCCTGCGATTGGGACCGGCTGGCATTTACGATGGACGAGCCGAGATCGCGCGCTGTCCGGACGATGTTCAAAAAAATGTACCAAGACGGCCTTATCTACCGTGGAGACTACCTTGTCAACTGGGATCCTGTGACCCAGACCGCTCTAGCCGACGATGAAGTCGAATACGAAGAAAAGGAATCCCATCTCTACTACATCCGGTACAAAATTCCTGAATCGGCGCATTACCTCGTCGTCGCGACCGTCCGCCCTGAAACCCTCCTTGGCGATACCGCTGTCGCTGTCTCTCCGGAAGATATCCGTTACCAAACCTTCATCGGAAAACCGATCACCATCCCTCTCGTCAATAGAAATGTTCCTGTCATTGGTGATATCCAGATCGATCCGAAATTCGGTACCGGGGTTGTGAAAGTGACCCCTGCCCATGATGCCGACGACTATGTAATGGCGCAAAGACACTACCTTCCGATGATCAATATCATGACACCGGATGGCCGTATCAACGAAAACGGCGGAGAGTTTCAAGGGCTGACGATGGAAGAGGCTCGCAAAGCCATTGTTGAAAAACTCAAATCGCTTGGCCTGATTGAAAAAATCGAAAAATATAAAAACCGCGTCGGAGTCTCTTACCGCTCTAAAGCGGTTATTCAGCCGTATCTCTCTAAGCAGTGGTTCGTCAAGATGTCCCACTTCAAAGAAAAGCTGATCGATCTCGTCAAATCAAAAAAAGTTAAACTGATCCCTGAGACGTTTGAAAATACCTACTTTCACTGGATCCATAATCTCCGCGACTGGTGCATTTCTCGGCAGCTTTGGTGGGGTCACCGAATTCCCATCTGGTACCGTGTTGAAAATCCCTCACTTATGATTTGCTATGACGGAGAAGGAGTCCCTCCTGAAGTTGCCAAAGATCCTTCCCGATGGATGCAAGATCCCGATGTTTTAGACACCTGGTTTTCTTCTGCTCTATGGCCCTTTAGCGTCATGGGATGGCCGGAGAAAACTCCCGACATGGCAAAATTCTATCCCACCTCTGTCCTGGTGACAGGCCATGACATCTTATTCTTTTGGGTTGCTCGGATGATCATGATGGGTGAATATGCTCTCCACACTCCTCCCTTCTCTGAAGTTTTCCTCCATGGATTGATCTTTGGAAAATCGTACTGGAGATACAACGGTGACGGATCGATCGCTTATCTCTCTTCAACCGAATTTCTAAAATACGATGCCGGTCAGGCACCTCCCCCCGAGGTCCAAAGCCGTTGGGAAAAGATGTCCAAGTCCAAAGGGAATATCATTGATCCCTTGGAAATCATCAACGCGTATGGCGCCGATGCGATGCGCATGGCGCTCGCTGCTTCCACCACCCATGCTCGCCAGATCGATCTAGACAGGCGACGATTTGAAGAATTTAAAAACTTTGCCAACAAGATCTGGAACGGCGCCCGCTTTGTCTTCATGAATCTAATAGATGGGTTAGAAATGGGAGACGGCATTGATCTTGACCTTCTTTCCCTTGAAGACAAATGGATCCTTTCCCGCCTTAATCGCATTATCGAAGAAGTCAATGCCTCTCTCCATGAATATGCCTTCGATAAAGCCGCACTTGCTGCCTACGACTTTTTCTGGAAAGAGTTCTGCGCCTACTATCTCGAAATGACCAAGCCGATCCTATTTGGAAAGCAAGGCACCCCTGAGGGCCGCAGCAACAAACAAAAAATCCTTCTCGCTGTCCTGTGCAATGCCATCCGCCTCCTCCATCCGATGGCGCCGTTTATCACGGAAGAGCTCTTTCAGCTTCTCAAAAAGCAATTTTCCTTCTCTGAAACCAAAGATCCCTATACCCAAGAAACTCTCAAGGCGCTCCAATCTGCCGCTTGCATCGTCGCTCCTTATCCAAAAGTCATTAGGCAAATGGATATCGACCCTAGCATCGAAGAAGAATTTACCTCCGTCGATCAGCTCGTCCATGCGATCCGCAATATCCGTGCAGAAATGCAGATCCCGCCTGGGACACCGACATCCCTACACTTCGTCGGCCCTAAAGAGAGGCTCGATTTCGCAGAGAAGCATCAAGGCATCCTCAAATCCCTCGTCCGCCTAGAAAGCCTCTCCTTTACCGACAAAGAGACACCGATACCGTTTGCCTCCACAACAAACATTGGCGATCTCCGCCTCATTATTCCTCTCCCTTCCGAGATGCGGGAAAAAGAAAAAGCCCGCCTTCTCAAAGAACAAGAGAAGCTAATCGAGCAGCAAAATGGCGCCCGCACCAAGCTCGGCAACCAAGACTTCCTGCAAAAAGCCCCTCCGCAACTCGTGGAGAAGCTCCAATTCAACCTCCAACAAGCTGAAAAAGACCTCTTCGAGATCGCCCAAAAACTCGAAAAGCTTTAGACAACAGTCTCCGGAGGTTTTTTAATTATCATTTAGGCAAACTAGTTTCAGTTAAAGGAGGTGGTTTATGCCTGTCAACGAACTTAATAATGACGTTTACACGGGGGAAGCGAGATCTTCATCTGGTGGTGTGATTGATAAAGAAATCGATCAAAAAACAAAGCGCGTTGCAAAAGAAAAAATAACTCCTGTTCCTCAAGAGAAGCCCCCTCCTGCCACCTATTCTATTTTAGACTCTATCTACCAACTATTTGGAGGAACCCCTGCACCTAGCACCAGCCCAATACCCCCAGAAACTCCTCCAAAAACTTCTCCCTCTTGCGATAGCTTGTGGAGTCAGAGAGATCTCCCCCGTTTATTTGATCTCCTAGAGGTGGAAATGACCACCCCGCAAGGAATAACGTGGAAACCCAGTGTCGATCGCAATCGACTTCCACAATTAAAAGGACCCTCCACGTATCTTAATAAAAATGAACCTTCCGAAGAGGAAATCGTAGAGATGTTAACAGCCTTCATTCCAACGATTGAGTCGCGCCATGGAGTCCAAATCAGCACTGCAGCTTTCGAAGAATGCCTCGCTCTTTCTCAACGGTTCATTAAAAACGAGAGATTCCCGGACAAAGCTCTTGATCTGCTTGAGCAAGCTGCAAGTTTTGCCAGTCTCTCTGAAACATCGCAGGCAAGTGTGATGCTTCAGGATCAGAAGCTGGCTGTTTTTCTCGATCGGCTTTTATTAATGCGCCAAGAAGTGGATGACCCCCAAATCATCGATCAAAAAACCCAAGAGATCCGAAGCCGCCTTACTCGCACGGTCACTATCGAGCATATGCGTGAAATGGTCTCTCGAAAAACTGGCATCTCGATAAAAAAACTCCAAAAGCGAGAAAAAAATTTCGTCGCCAGCTTAGAAAAACAGATCTCAGACGTTTGGAAAAATTGAGCTTCTTCAAAGAATCTTGCTTTGCACTCTGAAAACTTGGTAATGTAGCCTCGTTTTAAAAAAACGGACAGGCCGTTTTTTAAAACCACGATTAAAAAAATTTCTAATACAGGGAGGATTTTATCCTTAGGCGCCGAAAAACCTGGTCATAAATGACCGGGTTTTTCGGCGCCTAAGGATAAAGATAAACGATCGCACGCAGCCTGAATCGATGGCACCGTCGGGCTAAAAGTCGTCAGAATTGCTGCTGCTTTGGGAAAAAGCGCAGCGTCTTGCGGATCTCTCACGGCAAATAGGACAACCGGCTTTCCCGACTCTAGGAAAATCTGAATGAGCTTTGCTTGAGCTTCATTTTTCCACGAATTATAAGAACAAAACACAATCACATCGGCAGTATTAGCACTTTCGATGACTGCCGCTACCGCGGCCTCTGTTGGATTTAGTCCCTGAAAGAACAGCGTCTGGCCCATTTTTGCCAACGAAGTTTGCTGGACAGACTCTTTGAGAAGTTGAGGCGCTATTACTACGACTTTCTTACCTACAAAAGACATCTGCTGATTCTTCTTGATCTGCACTGACAAGGCAGCGATTTTCTTAGAAAGCGCCTCATGCTCTGCCATTTTTACGGCGTTGCCTGTCCTAGAAGGATTTACAAGATATTTATTTTTCAGCTCTAGGACTTTTTCTACCGCTTGATCCAGCCGCTCTTCAGAGATCTGACCGCTTTTTACAGCATCGACTAATCTCTGATGGATTCTGCGGATATCGCTCACCGTCAGCTCAAACTTCGAATCACCAATCAGCTGCCTTCCACCGAGCATTAAAATATCACAACCGGCGTTCAAAGCTTGGACTGCAGCCTCATCGACAGATCCACATTTCTTAAGCACGCCCTCCATCGCAAGAGAGTCCGTAATAATGACTCCTTGAAATCCCAGATCTTTTCTTAAGAAATCAACCGTTTTTTTCGAGAGTGTAGAGCAGTTGTCGGGATCGAGTGCCGGCATGAGAAGATGAGCTGTCATGATCATATCTGCTTGTGAAGCAAGCTTAGCAAAAGGTTTCAGCTCAACCCGCATCAGTTCTTCCTTCGATTTGTGAACAATCGGAAGGGCTAAATGCGAATCGACTTCAACATCTCCATGGCCCGGAAAGTGCTTTAGGCAAGCAATCGTCCCTGCCTCCCGGTAACCTTCTAAAGCCTTTTTTCCAAAGGCGATAACCATAGCTGCTGAATCCCCAAATGAACGGATCCCAATGACCGGATTGCGCGGGTTGCTATTGACATCGACCACGGGAGAAAGATTCATGTTAATACCAACAGCTTGAAGCTCCTCGCCGATCGCAATGGCGCTCTCTTTTGCCAGCTCGGGTTTTCTGGTCATACCAAGCGCTTTATTGCCGGGCAGCACCGTAAACCCTTGGGTGAGCCTCGTCACAATGCCACCTTCTTGATCCGTGGTGATGAAAAGCCGAGGCCCTTTTGTCAGTTTTTGCAATCCCGCGCTGAGCGCTTTAACCTGCGCAGGAGACGTCAGTCCATTCGACCAAGTGTAATAAATGAATCCTCCGACATGCATCTCTTGCACCAGCGCTTTTGCATCCTCATTGGCCTCTTCTCCGTGGAATTGGACAACTAAAATCTGGCCGACCTTTTCTTCCAGGCTCATCTCTTTTGCGGAATAGGCAAAGCAAGCAGTCATCATCGAACATGAAACGATCAATTTTTCAAACATAGGATCTCCTCTAAAATCTTAATAGTTTTTCAACATTCTTGAGAATAAAAGTAAATTTTGTCATCCTGCTCTTCATGCTTACACCACGCAAAATCAAAGAAAAGCTCGCTGTCACACAAAAACAGAAGATTTTCATTGAGAAAAGCCGCGAGGTCATCTCCGATCTCATCACAGGAAAAGATGGAAGACTCGCCATTGTTTTGGGACCTTGCTCCATCCATGATCTTTCTGCGGCTTTAGAGTATGGGAGACGAGTGCGAGCGCTCGCAGACGAAGTTGCCTCCACATGCGTCTTGGTGATGCGCGTTTATATTGAAAAACCCCGTACGGTGACAGGATGGAAAGGCCTTGCCTACGATCCGCATCTCGACGGTTCCAATGACATCCAAACCGGAATTTTCTGGGCTCGGGAGTTATTTTTAACGTTGACGGATTTAGGAATCCCCATTGCGACAGAATTTTTAAACCCCTTCTTAATCCCCTACATCCAAGATTTAGTTTCATGGGGATTTATCGGAGCGCGCACGTCCGCCTCGCAGCCCCATAGGGAACTCGCATCTTATCTTTCTTGCCCCATCGGTTTTAAAAACAGTCCCGAGGGAAATGTCGATCAAGCAATCCATGCGATGATTGCAGCGGGATGTCCGCATCGGTTCCCCCATCTCAATGATGATGGACAGATCGCCCTTGCAGAAAGCACCGGCAACCCGTACACCCATGTCGTCCTAAGAGGATCTCGCCTAGAGTCGAATTACGATCCTGCTTCGATTGCAGAGGCGATCGAAACCATGGATCTCCATGGGCTGAAAAATCGGATCCTGGTCGATTGCTCTCATGGGAACTGTCAAAAAGAGTATGGACGGCAAAAAGAGGCTTTCCAGGCCACTCTTGAGCAGTTTGAACGAGGCAACCGCAAGATCTTAGGCATCATGCTCGAAAGCCACCTCGAAGAAGGATCCCAGTATCTATCGGAAAGCCCTTCAAGCTTAAAATATGCCGTTTCCATCACCGACCCGTGTCTCGGATGGAATGAAACAGAAATGTTAGTTCGTTCTATTGCAGTTTATTCAATCATCTAAGAGGGTGTTGATCAATAAATATCTCATCGATTTTTGGAGGATTTTTGGCCAATTTTAGTTTCATTTGTTATGGGTAATATACGGAGTTGATATAACCCATAACAAATGAAACTAAAATTGGCTCAAAAAGCCCCAAAAATCGATGAGATATTTATTGATCAACACCCTCTAAGGTGATTAAGTTCGCCCAGAGTTGATGCTTCCATTCTCGATAGACATGGTGATCTGGCGTCCTGATCTCCGCTGAATAAGTCAAAATCCCGCCTGTCTCATCATACTCGTGATTAAGCAGGGAATACACTTCATAGCCAAGACGGCTCTCAATCGGATAGACGAACGTCTTTTCCGTATGGTTTTTATAGATCACATGGAAGGTAATCTGAGGTTTTTGTTCTAACAGATCCGGAGGCACAGCCCATTGGAGGACAATCTTCTGCCCATGGGGGGGCATCCTGGGCTCTGGAGATCCGACATGGCTGCTGGCCATATAGCTCGCGTCGATCGGAACTTGCCTGAGCGATAGATAATATTTACTGCATCCTGCGAGGAACATTAGGCAGAAAAACGCCGGAACGATAAACTTCCTATTCATGACCCACTCGGTTGCGTGCATTCTTTTTAACAATTCTAAAATATTGCTGATTAAACGGCGCGATATTCCTGTTTGGGTGCTCCCCGGTGGAGGAATCGACCCGGGAGAAAACCCGGAAGCTGCTGCCTGCCGCGAGATGGAAGAAGAGACCGGCTACCAAGTAAAAATTGTGAGAAAAATCGCTGAATATACTCCGACAAACAGGCTGGCCAAGCTGACTCATTTCTATGAGGTCGCACCATGCGGCGGCGCTCCTAAAACAGGCGCCGAGACACGCGCTGTCGAGTTTTTTGAACTCGATAAGCTGCCGATCCTTCCCCCACCTTACAAACAGTGGATCGCCGATGCATCAGCACGGCATCCCAC